>OGEE01001596.1_pt1 | contig 10778 bp, 10 predicted proteins | sample 1570571 | NCBI WGS metagenome assembly OGEE01 (sample SAMEA2582169, study PRJEB24529) | metagenome | biome: Human gut stool | place: China | collected 2011
AGCGTATAAAGAAAGTGGCAAAAATGTGTGGCATCAAGAAGCGAATTTCATTTCATGTAAGCCGGCATTCGTTCGCAGTTTTGGCTTTAAACTACGGTATGCCGATAGAGAGTGTAAGCAAGATACTGGGACATACGGACATCGCCACAACACAAATTTACGCAAAGGTGACAAGTACTAAATTGGAGCATGACATATCAGCTTTTGAAAGTCGAATCAAGGGGCATTTGCCTACAATGGGAGGAATGGCATGAAAAGGACAGTAATCACCGTGGACGGAAATGGAATGTTATCCATTCCGTCCAACTTGCAAGACTTGTGGATGAGTGAGGGTGAATTGGTTGATATGCTTCATGTCACCGCCATGAAACTCCATGCTGTGATAAGGTCAATATACAAGGATGGTTTATTGACGGTGTCGGAAGTCCAACAGAAACAGGAAACTTCCAATGGCATTTGGCAAACGTTGTATGGCTTTCCGATGATTGTTGCCCTTTGCTTCCGTATAAACTCATACGGGGCAGCTCGGTTTCGTGTCACCATCTTCAAGAGATTGTACGGGGCAAAAGAGAAAAGTAGTGTCATTATCCTACAACTCAATAGAAGAACAACCGCCTTTAGTTGAATGTCCTCTTGCTTGTTTGTTGGCTTGGCGCTGTCGTACTGTCGTGAATAAGTACTGAAGCATAAGCATGACATTCTTACTTGTAGGGGGATTAGTTCTGTTCATAAAAATGACGGACAAAACACCCCTTATTTTTGTTGAATTGTTGAATATGATGAAAGAAGTATTGAACATCAGGCATTTACGGCTCAACATATTCTCAACAAATCTCTCAACAAAAGAAAGATAATGTTGAAAAGAGAAAACCATGAACACCATTCCTTTCTTTCTTTTTTGCCCAGTAATTTGTTGTGTAGAGCTATTTGTTGAGAGTTTGTTGAGGGTATAAGTGGTTGGTTCTCATAAAGATAACACCTATCTTCAACAATTCAACGTTTTACATGCCCTCACTTGGTACGCTGTAAAATGTGCTTGTGGATTAATTGGCAACCGCTCTATTCTCCGAAATGGTTGCAGCAACGTTCCTTGGAGGCTTTGCGCCTCCAGACACTTGGGCGAACCTCCGCAGTGTTTTAGCATGGCATTAGATTTATGCAGACTATACCGAGGACACACAGCACACATAACACACTCGGCATAGTTCACAAAGGAAATCAACAACACACAACTGAAACACTTGGCAAGTTTCACACTGAAAATATCACCTTTTCCTTTGCAAACTCCATGTACAAAGCAGCTTGTGTCTGTGACCTTGTTCTTTCAATGTGGCAGCTTTGATGTTTGGCGCAAATTGAGAGAATTAAGGTCTGCAACCTTGGGCATGGAAAGCCGAAAGGCAAATATCTCGTCTTTTGTTCTTAGAGGAGGGAGCGAGGTTATGTTTTGGAAACCCCAAAACTCCTCGCTCCACCATGAGGGCGGAGAAATTTTGCTCCCAACGGTCGCAGAAAGTGAGTGTACCAACTGTAAGCAGTATATCGAATGGCAAACATACAGAAACAAGACTATTCTTTGCGGAAATGCTACATTAAGACAAAGAATGCTTCCTTTTTATTTTCATCAATATCTGCCTTTTTGCGGAAGCTAATCCTGGGGATAGGGTCTCTTGTTCCAACATGTCCAATGCCATCTTTAACTCGCTGAGAAGTTCGGGATAATACTTCATTTGCCCATAAGTAAGCTTCATGCAATAGGCTCGTATAGCATAGGGTTGAGCGCAAGCGGTAATCTTGCTTACACAGAAGTCTATGAAATCCGAGCGGAGGAATTCTTCTTCAAACGGTTGGCGTAAGAGAAGATTGAGCATTAGACGGCGTTTCCCAACATGCTCTTCCTTCATCACTCGGTCAATCAGCTCGTCATGTTTGCAATAAAGCCACTCATTATTGGCTAAGTCGAAATTTGATAGAACATGCAGTGCATTGAATGCTACTCGGTTGTCCTCATCGAAAGTGAGCCGATAGAGTTCTTCCTTTCGGTGATTGTTCTCTTCGCCTTGGGTGAGAAAGCATAGCTCATGAATGTTATCCATGCTAATTCTACCAATTAGTTTTTGTTTCATATCATGCGGCTTAGTGTCCCATTCTTGATGTATCAACTGCCTTTACTTTCTTTTCCTTGTAACCACCGAACTTATATATAACAGCAAAAGTGGCAGTAGCCCAATTGTTGTTAATTTTCATACGGTAATCTTGATTACCTTGTACGGAACGAGTGTCTGCCTTGTTGTTGAAGATGTTGCTGCCATTGATGCGCAATCCCCATTTCCCATCATGTGAAGTCCATTGTAACTTGGCATTCATTCTAAAGATAGGACTTACATCATAAACACCTTGTATTACTTTTGACTGAAAGAAAGGGTTGAGTATAAGGCGCAAGTCTTGTGTGCTGCAAAGTTTTATAGATGCAGTACCTCCAAGTGCTGCTGTCAGCTTCTTGCGGTTGAATGGCAAATCGAAGAAATGGTCACTTTTGGCATGTTTATAGATTCCTACAGCAAACACATTACCGTTGAGCCATTTGCCAGCACCGAATATTGCAGAGGCTTGCAATCCAAAGCTATTCTCATAGTTGAAGTTGGTTTCCTTCAATATTACCGCCATACGGTCTGTTGGTTGGTACGGTAACTGCACAGAATAATCAGGTTTCAGACTTGCAAAAGCCATCAGCGTATAACGTCTTTTAATCTGCCACATAAGGTTGACATTGTAATAAGAGTATGGTTTCAAATCAGGATTGCCATGTATCTCGGTATATGCCGATGAGTAAAACACGCTGCTCATTGTTGACCAATAGCTCGGAAATTCAGAATTGGAACTGAATGACAAGTTGAGTAAATGGTTCTCGTTGATATTCCACAGGGCATTGAGTGACGGATATATGCGCCATTTGTCCCATATCGGTGAATGGTATTGTTCGGCTGCTGCGGATACTTCAAGACTAATTGCCTTGTTTATCTGTTTGCTGAAACCTGCGTATATATTCCAAATACGTTCGTTGATGTCCACACTGCTTGTTGCATTAGGCAGAATGTTACCCTCTTTGTCGATGGTGTTCTGATAACTCTTGTTGCTTGTGAATTGTCCCTTTACACCATACGACAATCCCCAACCATGTGTAAAAGAATGGGTTTGGTCTGCCGTGAACATCCATTTGCTGATAGTCTGTTCACTGCCACTTATAAGGTTGCGTTCCGTTTCTGTCGTATTTTCATCTGCATACATCGTACCGTCAAGTTTTTGTTGTTGAGGGGTACGATAGTTAGTGTACGAACCACTAATGTTAAGTCCAAAAGGAAGTGAGTAGTTTACATCAACATTGTGCAGATACACATGAGTGTCGTAATGCATTCCGCTTACACTTGAACCTGTAGTGTGATTGTTGGAGCAAGACTTTTGCCATTTTCCCGTATAAGCAATGTCAAGTCGATGGTTCTTGCTAAATGCATAATTCATACCAAGTCGGTAGTCATGAGCAATACCAAATGATTTCTGCCACGTTTCATCGTTGTAGTGAATACGCCCGTTATCCAATGGATGGTTGGCTATGCGTGAAGATTCACCATATGAATTGCCGTCAATAAATTGATATTGTGCATCCATTCCAAATTTGCCCCTCTGCATGGAAAGATAGAAATCTCCAAACTCTCTGGAATATTTGTTTTGCTGTAATCCTCCATTTATCTGTCCCGACAACTGATTTTTCCCTGCATAATCTTTCGTGACGATATTTATAGCCATGCCACGAACATGATAACGTGCAGGAGCAGCAAGCATCACCTCTGCTTTAGCCAACTGTGCAGCAGGCATCGCTTTCAATCTGTCTGCAAGCTGTTCTTGCGTTAAAGTGGTCGCCTGTCCGTTGATGATAAGCGTCACCTCGTTTCCGGAAAACTTGATGCCACCATCGGTATCACTAACACCAGGAATACGTGTGAGAGCCTCATAGGCATTGTCGGCAGGTAGTTGCTTCATGAGTAACGGCATGTTATAGGATAACATACCTCGCTCAGCCTTGACGATAGGGCGCGAACCTTTGACCATTATTTCGGGAAGGTTGTGCATCATGTTCTCCATTGTGAGCGAATCATTCTGCGTCTGAGTTTGAGCTTTCACGTTAGCAACTGAAAGCAGAAATAATCCTAAAAGGAATACTTTATTGTCCATATTTTACCTTTCTAATCTACATTCTCTTTCTATAACTTTCAAAAGTACGAAAAAAAATCCATAAACGAGAACGTTTTGCTTTGTATTGTAGGAATGAGGACGACATTTAACATTTCTCTTACTTTTAATGCCGTATATGAAATTTATCTATGCTGCATTGATAATGTGTTGCTACATTTGGAATAAGCCCACCTCCAACCCAAAATTAATAATCTATAAAAACAAAGCAAAAAGTGTCGTTTTTCAGATTTTAGATTTAATTTTGCATCCGAAAAGAGTTGTTTGGCAAGCAAGGCAAACTTATGTAGAATGTAGAAGTTAAAACTATTGCCAAGTCATTACCTCTATTGAGGAGGAACACTCATAAATCGCTCATTTTAAGCTATTCTGAAGATTTTGGCAGAATTTTTCGGAAAAATACTACCCAACGGTGTGGAGATTTTTTCGAAAACCGAAGGCTCGACCTTTTATTTCCAAAGCTCGCTGCCATACCTTTGCACCTGCACGATAACGGTTGATGCCAAAAGGAAAGACCTTGTGGAGGAAAGAAAATCAGAGCGGCAAATGAAATGAGAAACTTCACGGAAGTTTTGGGGGTGCACAAAAGGATTGCATCATAAATCAGAACAGACATTTTGTCATAATAGGCGGATAAATATGAATAAGGCACATAATTTGCATTGTTCATGGGGTGAAATTAAATATTAAAATTAATAATAATGAGTAAAAAGGTTTATATTAGTGCTGATTACGATTATGATAGTGGAGACAGAAATGTTGTAGATGAACTTAACAAATGGGGAACCGACAATTATCACAAAGTTGATTTTGTAGATATGGCAAAAGTCGTTTCAGGAAGCGTTTCAAACAATTCTGATTGTTGTATTTGTGATTTAAAAGCTGAGTTCAATCGTCAAATAAATGCGTCATCTGCTGCCATTTTTGTTATTGGAGATAAGACAGGAAATAGAACAGCAGGCTCTACTTGCGAAAGAATTCATAAAGAATGGAACGAATGCCTATGTACTCCATATAAACAAAATACAAATGGCGTAAAGTATTGCAAATATTATACAACTTCTCCTGCTGATCCAGATGGGGACGTAGGAAATATCAACACTTTTTCCTACCTTCGCCATGAATTTGAACAAGCTGTAAAGAAAGGTAAAAAAATTATAGTAGTTTATAATTCCAAATACAAACAGAGTAATTGATTACCTTATTATATGTCTTCCTATAAAGATATTGCAGAACCATTTTGGGTAGAAGATTGTATGGGAAGGAGGGTTGGTAATTATCAATTTATAAAGAAAGAACTTGGTTATGAGTAAATCTTGGAGAAATCTGTGTTCATTAACATTTGCGATTACAACAGGTTGTTTTTCTTTTTTCTCAGAAGAATGTTTCAATAGAATGATTTGTTGGTCGTCCCTTCCATCTTATTGGAATGAAACTATAAACAAAATCCTCTTTCTTATAATAATAGGATTATTTGTCTATCTTGTCATGTTAGCTTGGAAACATTTTCGCAGAAACATTACCATAAAGGGGCATAATTATAAAGTTATAGTAGAATATGGGGATATTTTCAATATGCAAAATTGTAAAAGAGTGATAAACTTTGATGAGTGTTTTAGTACAGAAATCGGTGAAGCTCCACATCAAATTAAACCTTCGTCTATATGTGGACAATTCTTACAGAAAAATTCTAATATAGATATTCCTATTTTACTTTCCAATTCAGGGTTGAAGCCACAAAGAAAATTATCAGATTACGGTAGCAAGAAATGCTATGAATCTGGTTCACTCATACCTTATGGAGAATACTTGCTTATGGCTTTTGGAAAGTTAAATAAAGATGGTAGAGCCGTTATGACAAGAAAAGAATACATAGACTCTCTTAATACCCTTTGGAGAGAAATTGATAAGTATTACACACAATCTGATGTCGCTATTCCTGTCCTTGGTGCTGGGATTACACGATTTAAAGGAGAAATGCTTACACAGCAACAATTAATAGATATAATTGTATCGTCATATCAGATAAGTCCATACAAGATAAAGAAGCCAAACTCTCTTCATATTATTTGTAAAAAAAGAGATGATTTTAGTTTAAATAAAGTTGGTGAAACCTTGTAAATGTTATTACTTCTGCGTATGACATGAATTGTATGGCAAATCAAGGAATGGTGTTTCTTTTGATCGGTTAGCCTGCAACCGACAAAAAGAAGCACTTTTCCTCATGCCGTACTACTGAGACATGAAAGGGTGGCGTGCCACTGTTTCATGTCGTTTGGATTGTGCGATAAAAATGAAACTGCGAGTTGTGGCTATAAAAGTTGCATTCAGTACTGATAGCTTAAAGTTGTTTAGACTGACACTTTGACATTATAAAATTTCCCAAATAAAATAGGTATGATGTTTGTATTTGATATTAATGAATTTTGAATGATACGACTCAGCCAACAGTCCCGGCTAAGCCGCATGGATTAAAAGGGACTTAAACGTAAGCGACAATGGCATTAACGTATAAAACATTAAGTTTGAAAAAGTTCCTTTTTATTTTTCTATCATGTTTACTTTTCCAACAGCTGACAGCTCAGACCATTGTAAAATTTGACAATGGTAATAACATTATATATAAAAACTTACAAGGAAAAACTATTGTAAAGAATAAAAAATATACAATAGCATTTACTGATACGATTTCATCTATCGGCTTTGTCGGCACGAGAAAAGGTGAAATAGTTTGTATTAATAATGCAGGTAAAGAACTATTTGAAGTATATAAGATTGACAATGGTCCAGATTATGTCAGTGATGGCTTGTTCAGAATTGTAGGAAAAAATAGCAAAATAGGTTTTGCTGATACATGTGGAGCTATTGTTATTCCACCCGTTTTTTCGTATGCTACACCTTTTCACAATGGAGAGGCTAAAGTTTCTTTTGGCGGCAAGAATGAAAAACAAGGAGAATACCAATCATGGAAAAGCAACCTTTGGTTTTTTTTAAAAAAACAACTTCACGAATAACTGGTCCATCCCAATGTGATTTAGATTTAGCACAGTCATATAATTTGCCTGGAATTTTATGTGATTATAAAGGTCCAGAAATAACAGGAGGGCATGATATCAATGATTCCTATAAGGATATAACGTTTGGTCCGACAAAAAGACCTGATATTCAATATAATGATGTTATCAAAATAAAAAACATGAAGTATTTGGTTTTATTTTTAATGTCCATGTTTCCACTTTTGAGTATTTCAGCTCAAAATCTTGAAAAAATGGACTCAGTTCAGAGAAATAAGTATCTTATCGATTTAAGTTCTGAAGTCATAAAAACAATGGGGCCTGGTTATTATAGAAACACACATCCAACGATTAGTGAAGGTGTGTTTATAAGTAATGATGGCAGAGCAAAAATAAAAAAGAATATTGGTCGCAAATATTATGAAATAAAATATCCTTACGACAAGTCAAAAGAAACTTTGGAGTTTGATTTTTCTGCAAAAGTTCGTATTTGGAAAGATACGGGCGAACCTTGCGATGTGATATTTGGAAATGGATATGGGAAAAACTTTTTCTTTTCAAGTTACAAGGAACAGACTAAAAGTCGAACTGCAACAGATAAAGTTCCATATCAACAGGTACAAAACGCCAATAAGAATATTGGAACAAAATGAGGAGCCATGTAAAGATGATGATAATTAACGATTTGAATAGAATCTTTATACATAAAAGTATAAATTACAAAGGTTCATGGTCGTGACATTGTTTTATTGCTCTTGCGACAGAATCGGTAGTTAATGTACTTCGAATTAGATAATGGGAGAATGGTTTATGAAGCAGACTTAACCATTCTCCTTTTTTTATATGATATGATAAGCAGATGAGCGATAAAAAAGAAGCTGCCGAACATGCTACCATTGTGGATCTGATTCGCAATGACCTTAGCCGTGTGGCGGAGCATGTAAGGGTGGATAAATACCGTTATATTGATGTGCTCCATACCAATAAGGGGAATATTCTCCAGACCAGTTCTGAAATAAGCGGCAAGTTACCAACCGACTATCAAAAGCACATCGGAAACATATTGGATGCAATGTTGCCCGCAGGTTCCATAACAGGTGCGCCAAAGGACAAGACTATGGAAATAATCCACGAAGCGGAAGACTATGACCGTGGATTCTATACAAGAATCATGGGTATATATAATAATGGTGAACTCAACTCGGCTGTAATGATACGCTTTCTTGAAAATGACGGTCAGGGAACGTATTTCAAGGCATACCGCCAAGGATTTTTCTTGCCGTGCCATAGTCGGAGGAAGTTAGTCTGAGGTACGAGGACTGTCTTTCTTCGACGACGGCTGACTTTTATACAAAACACACGACAGGATGAGAATATGCAAACGAAATAGACCATTCAAAAAACAGGAACCCTTGCCACATAAGTTTGAATGGATTGAAATGGCAATAGCAAAGAATAGAGAAGAATATGGTTTAATGAAAACAGATTTATCCAAGCAAAAAATCGAGGATAAAAAATCTTAAAACATTCTTTATCCCCGATTAAATATCGTACCTTTGCAACCGAAAGAGTTCTTTGGATGGTTATGCAAATCACAGCAGGATGCCACATTCTGTTTATTTCTAATTCGTAACCTCTTCTTTTTACGAGATAAAAACTTATCTCATTCTCAATCACTTATAAAAAATACGTACTTTCCCGCCTGGGAAGTCATAGCTTGGCCTTTCTTGTCCTTTTTCTAGCGATAAATGATGACCGGCCTTAGGCATCATTTATGACCAGCCTTGGTCATCATTTATGACCCGTTAAGCCATCATTTGAGCCCTTGTTTAGGCCCTTATTAAAGCCTGTTTAGCCCTCATCTCCCGTTCCCATTTTTCTCCCTCATCAACCAGGTAGAGTTAACAGGTTAACAGTTAACACCCCAAAAATGCATACTCCACCTCCCACACATATATAAAAATAAGTATATATATATTTAAATATAATAAGGTACGCAAGGGGGAGGTAGGAAAAACAGCTGTTAACTGTTAACCCTGTTAACCCCCTTGTCTTTCTGTTTTCTTCTCTTTCTCTTTTCTTTTCCCTCTCTTTCTCTTTCCTTTCCTTCTCTTTTCCCTCTCTTATCATCAGTATCTTTTTAAAGCCCATATTTTTGCAGTTTTTAGAGAGAATGCTTGGTGGTCTCCTCAAAAAAAAGTACTTTTGTAGCAAACTTAGAAACGACAGTGAAAACTGCATGGTGCAGTTCTAACTGCACAATAACTTATAACAGCATAAAATAAACAACTATGAAGATTCAGAAATTCCACATAGTAGGACTCACTCACAACGATGTGAAAAGTTGCGAGGTACAGTATGCCAAGGAAGCTGTGGGCAAACCCCTCTGTTTAGTGCCCGATGATGCCAATCCCTTTGATTTGCTAGCCGTAAAGGCTTACGAAGGGCAGAAGTCTATAGGCTTTGTCTCGGCACTCGAAGCCGAGGATGTAAGAGCTGCCATCATCGCATCGGGAGATAGCAGCCTGCGCACCCGATGCGTGGCTTGCGACAGCAAGGAAGAAAACGGCAAAACCGGGCTTTATCTCGAAGTAAAAGCACTGGTAGATGCTACCGATGAGGAAATAGAACAGGCACGCATCAAAATTTACGACGACAGAATGTATGAAGACTGGCGCTACACCGGACCTATCTACACCATCGACAAACTGGTTAGATTTAGCGATTCTACCTTGATGCTGGAAGGCGTAATCAACCGCATCATCAAAATTCAGAAGCAACTGGCTGGAAAGGATGCTGGGGTGAACGGGCAGGCTGAAGAGCAGGATGGAGAGATGATGGCGATGCTGCAGGAAGAACTCGATAAAGACCTGCAAGAGGCAAGAGAGCGACTGGTAGCATTCCTGGAAAACCAGCGAAGTGATTATTCGAGAGAAATGACCCAGGCGCGCAACCGACTGCTCAAGAAACTGGGACAGATAAAGGATGATGAACTGCAGAAACTCAGAGCCGTTCTGCTCACGGAGATGGGATTCATCACCAGTTCGAAATATCGAGAGAGTGCGGCGAAGAGCTTCTTCATAGATACGCCGATAGCTATCAAGGGGAAGCCAAACGGGGCTTACGATTATGAGGACCAGATAGACGAGATAGAGCGCCAGCTGGGGGCATTCCCCTTTAACCTTTATCGTGTGTTCAAGGCCGACCCCGTGGATTTCCTGCGCCAGGTGTTCTACAAGCGAGTGCCCAGAAAGATGATGATTCCCCTGCTTTCGGGCATCATCCTGATGATTAAGAGCGGCAGGGTGAAAGATGTGAAGCAGTGGGGGAAACACGGCGATGTGGCATCGCTGAAGGCGATGAAGGCGGTGGGTGCCAAGCCTTCGAACGAAGTGAAGAAAGAGAAATTCATGCGATTGGTTGATTTGATAATTCCGAAGATAGCGGTTTATAAGAAAAACGGCTGTCCTGAATTGCTGGTGAAAAAGCAATCCGACTGGTTCCCTGTGTTCCGAC
>OGEE01001605.1_pt1 | contig 10720 bp, 7 predicted proteins | sample 1570571 | NCBI WGS metagenome assembly OGEE01 (sample SAMEA2582169, study PRJEB24529) | metagenome | biome: Human gut stool | place: China | collected 2011
TTATAATGCAATGCCGGGATTCCATAAACGGAAAGAGTACAAGTATGAAGGTACGGTAGAAAGTATTTATCTGATTGATGATATGACAGTGGAAGTGGTGGCAGACGGTATTCATGTGCCTCCAACAATCTTGCGCCTTGTTTACAAGATAAAAGGAGTGGAACGCACTTGTCTGATAACGGATGCATTGGCTTGTGCCGCCAGTGATAGTCAGGTGGCTTTTGATCCGCGTGTGATTATCGAGGACGGAGTATGTAAGCTGGCAGACCATTCAGCACTGGCGGGAAGTATTGCAACGATGGATCGACTGATTCGTACCATGGTGCAGAAGGCGGAAATACCTTTGGAGGATGCCGTGAGAATGGCCTCCGAAACTCCTGCCCGGATTATGGGAGTACTCGACCGTAAAGGAACGCTGGAGCGTGGCAAGGATGCCGATATAATTGCTTTAGACAGAGACTTGAATGTGAGAGCTGTATGGGCGATGGGAGAACTGGTGGAAGGCACCAATAAACTGTTTTAAATCTAATAAATAACGAAAACTATGTTGACTCAAATAATAAATGGAAGAATATTGACCCCGCAAGGCTGGTTGAAAGATGGTTCCGTATTGATTTGTGATGGAAAAATATTAGAGGTGACCAACAGTGATTTGGCGGTTATCGGTGCAACGGTTATTGATGCCAGAGGGATGACGATTGTGCCCGGATTTGTAAGTATGCATGCACATGGAGGTGGCGGACATGATTATACAGAAGCAACGGAAGAAGCATTCCGCACGGCAACTACTGCACATCTGAAACATGGTGCTACCGGGATATTTCCTACATTATCATCCACCTCGTTCGAAAGAATCTACCAGGCAGTCGATGTCTGTGAAAACCTGATGAAAGAGAAGGACTCTCCTGTTCTTGGCCTGCATATCGAAGGTCCTTACCTGAATCCGAAGATGGCGGGAACCCAGTATGACGGTTTTCTGAAAACTCCGGATGAAAACGAATATATTCCTTTATTGGAGCATACCTCTTGTATCAGACGTTGGGACATCAGTCCTGAACTGCACGGTGCACATGATTTTGCAAAGTACACCCGTTCGAAAGGAATTATGACTGCTGTTACACATGCCGAAGCCGAATATGATGAAATCAAGGCTGCGTATGCAGTGGGCTTCTCTCATGCTGCCCATTTTTATAATGCGATGCCGGGTTTCCATAAACGTCGTGAGTATAAATATGAGGGTACGGTGGAGAGCGTATATTTGACGGATGGGATGACAGTGGAAGTGATTGCAGATGGTATTCACTTGCCTGCCACGATTCTAAAATTGGTTTATAAGTTGAAAGGTGTAGAGAATACGTGCCTCGTTACCGATGCTTTGGCTTATGCTGCTTATGAAGGGAATGAACCGATTGATCCTCGCTATATCATAGAGGACGGCGTATGTAAGATGGCAGATCATTCTGCATTGGCCGGTAGCCTGGCTACGATGGATGTATTGGTTCGCACCATGGTAAAGAAAGCCAATATTCCTTTGGAAGATGCTGTGCGTATGGCTTCTGAAACTCCTGCCCGTTTAATTGGAGTGAGTGACCGGAAAGGGGCGTTGGCAAAGGGAAAGGATGCTGATATTGTGATTCTTGATAAGGAACTGAATGTACGATGTGTATGGTCGATGGGAAAGATTGTTCCGGGAACTGATATTCTGTTGCATAAAGAATAGTTGAAATAATCCCCAAAGAGGAGGGTCATAATGAATAATAAAACGCAGATTAACACAAATTATCGCAGATTATTTCATTTATATTGATATATTAATCAATGACTTATAAAATTATTTCTGCGATAATTCGCGATAATCTGCGTTTTGACACACTCCCTATTATAAAAGCCAATGTTCTGTATGATATCAAAAGTCCGGCAGTTTATCATCATCAGAAGTATCCCGGACTTTTAATGTATTTCTATTCTGAAAGCAAACTGCTTTCTATCAGTTCTTTCAATTGGTTTTTATTCATTGTACCTAACTTCATTGTCGGTTTGCCGTTCAGCGGGCAAAGTAACAGGTTGGGAATGGTACGGATTTTAAATGCACTTTCCAATTCCGGTTCCTGATCGACGTCTACTTTATAAATATCTAATTTCCCTTCGTATTCTTTAGCCAGTTGGTCTAATATAGGCGATAACGCTTTGCAATAGACGCACCACGGGGCATGAAAATCGACCAGGCAAGGTTTATTCCCTTTGAAGTTCCAGTTATCAGGATAAGATTGATAATCAGCTACCTTCTCTACAAAACTATCTTTGGTTAAATCTATTATTTTCATATATTCTATTTTTAATGGTTCATTTCATTTTCTCTACTGCAAAGATAGGGGAGTTGGGATAAAAGAAGGATAGCCATTTTTCCTGTTGTGTTTACAATTCTTCCTTCTATGGCTGTTTTCTAATCAAATTCTAATCTGATATGAGAGGCTTATAATGACTTTTTCCCGTCTCTCCGGCTACAGAATTGTAATTTTGCCGCGACAACTACAATAAGGTAATAAAGATAAATATAGTAATGAACAGAGTATTTCTAATTTCTTTTTTTCTTCTGCTGACAGGAGGAATATGCGCGCAACAGGCTACCACAGGAACATTAACGCTGAAAGAGGCGGAACAACGTTTTCTGGAACGTAACTTATCACTGATAGCCGAACGGTATAACATTGATATGGCACAGGCACAAGTGCTGCAAGCCAAATTATTTGAGAATCCGGTAATCTCGTTAGAACAGAATGTTTATAACCGCCTGAACGGAAAGTATTTTGATTTTGGTAAGGAGGGCGAAATGGTTGTGGGAATTGAACAGGTAATTCGTCTTGCCGGACAACGGAATAAGCAGGTGAAACTGGAGAAAATCAACAAGGAAATAGCAGAATATCAGTTTGAAGAGGTGATGAGGACACTTCGTCAGGAGCTGAATGAGAAGTTTGTACAAGTCTATTTTCTCTCGAAATCCATATCCATTTATGAGAAGGAAGTGAATTCTCTGCAAGAGTTACTTGCCGGAATGAAACTGCAACAGGAGAAAGGAAATATTTCATTGATGGAAATGTCCCGTCTGGAATCTATGCTGTTCTCTTTGAAAAAAGAGAAGAACGAACGGGAAAACGAGTTGTTGACCCTTAGAGGAGAACTTAATGTCTTGTTAAATCTTCCGGGAGACACGATGGTTGAGTTATCACTGGATGAAGAGGTGTTGAAGCAATTGGATTTGTCTCAACTATCGTTCGCCGACTTGAAAGCGATGGTGAATGAACGGCCGGATCTCAAGATTGCCCGGAGTACGGTCAGTGCTTCCCGTGCAAATCTGAAATTGCAGAAATCAATGGCATTTCCGGAATTTTCGGTGAATGGTAGTTATGACCGTGCCGGAAACTTTATCAATAACTATTTTGCAATAGGAGTGAGCCTGTCAGTGCCTATTTTCAACCGCAACCAGGGAAATGTTAAAGCTGCCCGTTTTAGTATCCAGCAGGCAGGAGCGGAACAGGAAAATGCGGCTAATCGTGCAGATATGGAGCTTTATACCGCTTATGCTTCACTGGATAAAGCAGTTCAGCTTTATCAATCTACCAATATGGAACTGGAACGTAACTTCGAAAAACTGATAGCAGGAGTGAATGAAAACTTTAAGAAACGAAATATCAGTTTATTGGAGTTTATCGATTACTATGACAGCTATAAAGAAACTTGTATTCAGTTGCATGAAATAAAGAAAGATGTTTTTCTAGCGATGGAAAACCTGAATACAACTATCGGACAAACTATATTGAACTACTAATATTCATAAATTATCAAAGACTATGAACTGGAATAAATTCCTTCCTTGCATATTGCTTACTACCGTATTGGGAGCATGCTCCGGTAAAGGAGAACAAACGAGTGTTGAACCGGCTGCCTTATGCCTGACAGATAGCTTATTGAGGATTGTATCTGTCGATACGGTTCACGTTCAAGAGGTGATTGACGAACTGACATTAAACGGGCGGGTCACTTTTAATGAGAATCAGGTGGCACATGTATATCCGATGTTTGGAGGTACGGTAACGGAACTGAAGGCTGAAATAGGAGACTTTGTTCGTAAGGGAGATGTGTTGGCAGTCATCCGCAGTGGAGAAGTGGCAGATTATGAAAAGCAATTGAAGGAGGCGGAACAACAATTATTGCTGGCACGCAGAAATATGGATGCTACGCAGGATATGTATGCTTCCGGGATGGCTTCGGATAAAGATGTACTTCAGGCGAAGCAGGAGTTGATAAGTGCCGAAGCCGAAGAAAGAAGAATAAAGGATGTTTTCTCTATTTATAATTTCTCCGGAAATGCTTATTATCAGCTGAAATCTCCCGTTTCGGGGTTTATTGTGGAGAAACAAATCAGCAGGGATATGCAGTTGCGTCCGGATCAGAGTGAAGAGCTGTTCACGATTTCGGGGTTGTCAGACGTATGGGTGATGGCGGATGTGTATGAAAGCGATATCAGTAAGGTTTCCGAAGATGCCTCCGTACGCATTTCTACGTTGGCTTATCCGGATAAGATGTTTGCCGGTACGATTGATAAGGTGTATCATTTGTTGAATAGTGAAAGTAAAACGATGAATGTCCGTATCAAATTGAAGAATGAAGAATATTTATTGAAACCGGGGATGTTTACGAATGTAAGTGTGAAATGTAAAGCGGATGGAACTTCCATGCCTCGTATCGATGCTCATGCACTGGTATTTGAAGGAGGAAAGAATTATGTGGTCGTGGTGGAGCCGGATCAACGTTTGCAGGTGAAAGAGGTGGATGTGTACAAGCAGTTGAGCAAGGAGTGCTATATCCGTTCGGGACTTTCCGAGGGAGACAGAGTGCTGAATAATAATGTATTGTTGGTATATAATGCGTTGAATGCAGATTAAAAACAGAAAATAGTATGCACAAATTCATAGATAATATAGTGGCTTTCTCGCTGAAAAATAAATTCTTTATTTTCTTCTGTACAGCGATTGCCGTTATAGCCGGAGCTGTTTCCTTTAAACATACTCCGATAGATGCTTTCCCGGATGTGACAAATACGAAAGTGACGATTATCACACAATGGCCGGGACGTAGTGCCGAAGAGGTAGAGAAGTTTATCACCATTCCTGTTGAGATTGCCATGAATCCCGTTCAGAAGAAAACGGATATTCGTTCTACCACTCTTTTCGGACTTTCTGTCATCAATGTAATGTTTGAAGATCGTGTCGATGATTTCACCGCACGTCAACAGGTATATAATTTATTGAATGATGCCGACCTTCCGGACGGGGTAACTCCGGAAGTACAACCTCTGTATGGACCAACGGGAGAAATATTCCGTTATACGCTTCGTAGTGACAAGCGCAGTGTGCGGGAACTGAAAACGATTCAGGATTGGGTGATCGAACGTAATCTCCGTTCGGTATCCGGCGTAGCGGATATTGTGAGCTTCGGCGGGGAGGTGAAGACGTTTGAGGTAAGTGTGAATCCTCACCAGTTGATTAATTATGGCATTACCTCTTTGGAACTGTATGATGCGATAGCTAAAAGTAATATCAATGTAGGAGGAGATGTTATCACTAAAAGTTCGCAAGCTTATGTGGTTCGTGGAATCGGTTTGATTAACGATCTGGATGAATTGAGAAATATCGTAGTGAAAAACATCAATGGCACTCCGATTCTGGTGAAGAATCTTGCCGATGTACACGAATCCTGTCTGCCTCGTCTGGGACAAGTGGGCCGAATGGATGAAAATGATGTTGTACAGGGGATTGTAGTCATGCGGAAAGGAGAGAATCCGGGTGAGGTGATTGCAAACCTGAAAGATAAAATAGAAGACTTGAATCAGAATATGCTTCCGAAAGATGTGAAGATAGTGGCATTCTATGACCGGGAGGACTTGGTGAATCTGGCGGTAAAGACTGTGACGCATAACCTGATTGAAGGAATATTATTGGTTACGTTTATTGTATTGATCTTTATGGCAGATTGGCGGACTACCGTGATTGTTGCTGTCGTTATCCCATTAGCCCTTTTGTTCGCATTTATCTGTTTACGGGTGATGGGAATGTCCGCCAATCTGCTTTCTATGGGAGCCATAGACTTCGGTATTATTATTGATGGGGCCGTGGTGATGGTGGAAGGAGTGTTTGTGGCTTTGGACAAGAAAGCGAGGGAAGTGGGGATGCCGGCTTTTAATGTGATGTCTAAAATGGGCTTGATCCGTCACACGGCAAAAGACAAGGCAAAAGCGGTTTTCTTCTCCAAATTGATTATCATCACTGCATTGATTCCTATCTTCTCTTTCCAGAAGGTAGAAGGAAAGATGTTCTCTCCTTTGGCATACACGCTGGGCTTTGCATTGTTGGGAGCTTTGATCTTTACATTGACATTGGTTCCGGTGATGTCTTCCATGTTACTGAAAAAGAATGTTCGTGAGAAAAATAACCGTTTTGTCCATTTTATCAATGCGAAGTGTTCGGCTCTTTTTGATTTATTCTATGCGCACAGAAAACTGACCATCGGAATGGCAACCGTAATAGCGGGTGTCGGATTATGGCTTTTCTCTTTCCTGGGTACGGAGTTCCTTCCGCAGTTGAATGAGGGATCTATCTATATTCGTGCTACCTTGCCACAGAGCATTTCGTTGGATGAATCGGTGACTCTTGCCAATAAAATGAGAAAGAAACTATTAACGTTTCCGGAAGTGCGGCAAGTGCTGTCGCAAACCGGACGACCGAATGACGGTACAGATGCTACCGGATTCTATAATATCGAGTTCCACGTTGATATTTATCCCGAAAAGGAATGGGAGAGTAAGTTGACAAAACTGGAACTGATTGATAAGATGCAGGATGATTTATCCATTTATCCCGGTATTGACTTCAATTTCTCACAACCGATTACCGATAATGTGGAGGAAGCAGCTTCCGGTGTGAAAGGATCTATTGCGGTGAAAGTGTTTGGTAAAGATTTGTATGAGTCGGAGAAATATGCGGTTCAGATAGAGAAAATCCTGGGTACGGTTCAAGGGATTGAAGACTTGGGTGTGATTCGGAACATCGGTCAGCCGGAGCTTCGTATAGAGTTGAATGAACGCCAATTGGCGCGTTATGGGGTTGCTAAGGAAGATGTGCAATCAATTATCGAAATGGCTATTGGCGGAAAATCGGCTTCACTGTTGTATGAGGATGAGCGGAAGTTTAATATCATGGTAAGATACAGCGAACAATTCCGTCAGAATGAAGAGGAGATAGGTAAGATATTGGTTCCGGCGATGGATGGAACGATGGTACCTATCAAAGAATTGGCAGATATAACGACGATTACGGGACCGTTATTGATATTCCGTGATAATCACGCTCGTTTCTGTGCAGTGAAATTCTCGGTGAGAGGTCGTGATACGGCAGTTGCCGAGGCGCAGAAAAAGGTGAATGCTTCCGTACATTTGCCGGCAGGTTATTCACTGAAATGGACGGGCGATTTTGAGAACCAGCAACGTGCAACGAAACGTCTGGCACAGGTTGTCCCTATCAGTATTGCTATTATCTTTATTATCCTGTTTATTCTATTCTCTAATGCGCGGGATGCGGGACTGGTATTGTTGAATGTACCGTTTGCCGCCGTGGGTGGTATTGTGGCTCTTCTGATAACGCAGTTCAACTTCTCCATTTCTGCCGGTATCGGTTTTATTGCCTTGTTTGGTATTTGTATTCAGAACGGGGTGATTATGATTTCCGATATAAAGGCGAATCTAAAACTCGGCTCGCCCTTGGAGAAAGCCACTAAGGAAGGAGTGCGCTCGCGTATCCGCCCTGTGATTATGACAGCGGCAATGGCAGCTATCGGTTTGATGCCCGCTGCCATGAGTCATGGAATTGGTTCGGAATCACAACGTCCGTTGGCGATTGTCATTATCGGCGGATTGATAGGAGCGACTTTCTTTGCCTTGTTTGTCTTTCCTCTTATCGTAGAAATGGTATATGAACGAATGTTATATGATAAAAACGGAAAGTTATTGCAAAGACGTATTTAGTTCATTTCTATTCTGTGGAAAAAACGTTCATAGATTAAATTTGTAGTTTTCAGTAGGTAGAGAGAGAAAGGAATGAAAGAAGGGTGAATTAAAAAATCACCCGTACTTTTGTTCCTTTTTCTATTTCTGAAGATATATCCAGCTTTGCATGATAAGCAGAAATGATTTTCAGGGTCAGGCTAAGTCCGATGCCTTGTCCGGCATAGTCCCGGGTATTACTGCCCCGATAGAAAGACTGGAATATGTGTTCTATTTCTTCTTGTGGAATACCGATTCCCCGGTCTTCTATATCAAGAATGACTTGTTGTTGCTCCCGGTAGAGAGTCACATTTACTTCTTTATCAGAGTATTTGCAGGCGTTATCTATTATATTTTTTAATGCTATCTTCAACAGATACGGATTGGCTTTTACAGTCATCTGCCGGTCTGTCTCTTCCAAATGAAGATGGATTCTTTCATCGGAAGCTGTCAACTCTTTTAATATATCAGCCAGAATAATCTCTTCAATATTGTTTTTCAGGAGTTCTTCTTCTTGTCGTGAAAGAAAAAGAAGATGCCGGATCAGGCTGGATAACCGTTTGCTTTCCGAAGAAATTCGTTGGAGGGATTCAATGTATTCTCCCGTGCTTCTTTCTTTCAGCAGACTGATTTCACATTCTCCCTGAATGGCAGTAATCGGATTGTTCAACTCATGTGAAGCGTGACTGACAAAGGATTTTTCTGCCTTGAATGCACTGTCCAGACGGTCGAGCATGCTATTTAATGTCTTTATCATGTCCTCCAGTTCGTCATTATTACCAGTGGTCTTTAATCGGCGGTTCAGACTGTTGGCACGTATTCTTTTCAATTCCTTTAGTATGTGTTGCAGGGGAACCAGAATACGGCCGGAATATATTTTTCCGATAAAAAAGATCAGGACGGAACTGGCTAAGATGAGAAATATGGAAAGCAACAATAGGTGTTCCTTGATTTCTGTTCCGTAGGCATTCCGGGACATGACGAGTACGATAAAGTTTCCTTCATTATCCGGATAATAAAGGGCGGCTCCCAGTTGATCCTTATATTTGAAGGAGAAAGGGATGCTGTCCTGTCCTGCCAGCAGAAGAGCCTGCTGGTGTTGTGTGAGGTATTTATTCAGCGTATCATGCACTTCGGAGAGACTGTCCATATTTAAAAGAATCTCATGGGCTTCGGGCAGGAGTTCGTCATATTTGCGCTGGATAATCTGGTAGCTCTGTTCGTCTACTTCATCTTTTTCCCAATGCTTCTGTGCGGTCAGGTAGGCTTTTTCACGCAGGTAAGAAGCATAAAGTTTATTGATGTACTGCGTACTGAAAATATAAAATACAGCAATGATGATGACAGTGGTCAGTACACTGATTAATGTATAGAAGAGAGCTATTTTAGAACCTATTTTCATAGCCGGTGTGCTTGGGAGTTTAAGTATTCATGATATATCCTAGTCCTACGACTGTATGAATCAGCTTTTTATCAAAGTCACGGTCAATCTTTACCCGGAGATAGTTTACGTAAACATCTACGATATTGGTATTGGTATCAAAATTCTTGTCCCATACATCTTTGAGCAGGGTAATACGTGAGAGGGCAACCCCTTGATGAGTCATGAAATATTCGAGCAGGCGGTATTCTTTAACGGTAAGGTCGATGTCTATGTCCCCCCTTTTGGCTTTTCGAGTATTGCAGTCCAATACCAGGTTATCGCATGTCAATAGATTGGAAGGGACTTCTTTGTTGCGTCTCAACAGGGCTTTGATGCGTGCTTCCAGTTCTTGGAAACTAAAAGGTTTGACGAGATAATCATCTGCTCCCGCATCCAGTCCTTTGACGATGTCTTCGGTTGTTCCTAAAGCTGTCAGCATGATTACCGGGATTTGATACCCGAACATTTGGCGATAAAGTCGGCAAAGCTCCAAACCATTTATTTTAGGCATGATAATGTCCAGTATTAAAAGGTCGAAAGGTTCGTCCTGAAGGATTTTCCAACCCGTATCCCCGTCATGGCAGACGGTTACCGAATGCCCGAATTCTTTGAGTCCCCGTTCGATGAAAGAGGCGATGTTAATTTCATCTTCAACCAATAGTATCTTTGCCATAATTCAGATTGTTTATGTGCAAAGATACTTTTTTCCTGGCATCCGGGGAAAGAAATCCGCCCTACATTTAAGTGTTTCTTCTTTTTGAGTTGTACTATATACAAACAATAGATATGCTATGAAAATAAATTATGTCATTGGAGCTTTTCTGTGTGTGCTGGGATGTTACGGGTGTAGCAGTCCGAAAACAGAAGTGAAATCGCCGGACGGTCATATCAAAATGGCTTTAACAGTAGATGACAACGGTAAACCGTTGTATAACATTTTAGTAGGTGCCTCATTGTTGATTGAAAACTCGACATGGGGATTTACAGAGAAAAACGGTATCGACCTGGGCGGAGGATTTCAGATAAAAAACACGACTTTCGACAGTAAAGATGAAACATGGACGCAACCATGGGGTGAAAATAAAACCAATAGAAATCATTATAATGAGATGGCGGTAAATCTGGTCAATAAAGATCAGGTGGAGTTAACTCTCCGTTTCCGTGTGTTTGATGATGGGGTAGGGTTCCGTTATGAATATAAT
>OGEE01001615.1_pt1 | contig 10639 bp, 10 predicted proteins | sample 1570571 | NCBI WGS metagenome assembly OGEE01 (sample SAMEA2582169, study PRJEB24529) | metagenome | biome: Human gut stool | place: China | collected 2011
ATTTCACCGCCGGACTCTCCAATACTACCGCATGTGCGATCCCCGGCACGCTTTTACCTTCGTTGAAACTGGTCTTACTGAGCAGGGCGCCGGTGGGTAGAAAGAGGACTTTTTTCCACTCGCCGGATTCCAGCTTCGGCAGGATGTATGCCGCCAGGGTCACAGCGCTGCATCCACAGCCGCTGCCTCCGGCGTGGGTGTCCTGGGCTTCTGCGTCAAAAATCTCGATACCGCAGTCCATGTGCCGGTCGGCGATGTCAATTCCCTTTTCCCGCAAAAGATCGATCAATACCGTCTGTCCCACGCTTCCCAGATCCCCGGTGATGATCCGGTCATATTCTTCCGGGGTCACATGAAAATCTTCCATGTGACGGGCAACGGTGTCTGCAGCGGCCGGGGCCATGCATGCTCCCATGTTCATGGAGTCTTTCAGGCCGTAATCCACGATCCTTCCGGGAGTCATGCCGGTAATGTGGGCTCTGCACTTCTGATTTAGTCCCAATGCAAAGGCTCCGCTTCCCGTCACCGTCCAGCTGGCAGACAGAGGTCTCTGGCTCCCATAATCTAACGGAAAACGGAACTCCTTCTCCGCACTGGCAAAATGACTGGAGGTCACACAGACCACATGCTCCGCATAGCCTCCCGCTGTCATCACAGCTCCCAGTGTCAGCGCTTCCCCGCAGGTAGAGCAGGCACCGTAGACTCCAAACAGAGGAATATTGTAAGCGGAGATACCGAAGGAAGTGGCAATGCACTGCCCCAACAGATCACCGGCGAAGAGATACGACACATCCTCCGCTTTCCATCCGGCCTTTTCCATGACCATGTAGACTGCGTCCTTCTGGAGATTACTTTCCGCCTCTTCCCAGGTCTTACAGCCGAAGAGATCATCCTCTCCCACCATGTCGAACAGGGTGCCTAACGGTCCTTCGCCTTCTTTTTTTCCCACGATACTGGCACCGGCGATCACACACACCGGCTGTGCCAGACGGATACTGCTTCTTCCCACTCTCTGATTCATAATTTCTCCTTCCATGCGATAACACTGCATTCTTTTTTGTCAGTGTTCCCGCATTGTGGAAAAATTATGATTCTAACAGTTTAGCCATGAACATATTGTGAAACACAAATCATGCTCGCATGATTTTGTGAGCAAATATGTTCATGTGTTGAGCGCCGGTTCATGAGCAAAGGCCGACACGGAGTGACGGAAAAGTGCGCTAGCACGGCTTTGCGAATGGTGCTGGCTAAACTGTGATCATAAAAAAATCTCCTCCAGCGCCCTGATCACCTTCTGCAACACCTCATCCTCCATATCCGAATAGTGGATGACCAGGATCCCCCGATATCTCTGTGCATCCGCAAAACAGTACTCCGACAGACAGTTCACGAGAATTCCCCGCTGTCTGGCCGCCCACTTGATCTCCACATCACTTAAATCAGTTCTTATGTGCAGTAGAAAGTGCGTCCCCGCATCATCCTGGTATATATGGCTGATCTGACTTAAGGGTGACTCCCGAAACAAACGGCAGATTCGCTCCCGCTGCCCTCTGTAATCGTTGAGCAGTCTCCGGATATGGCGTTCAAAATACCCTTTTTCCAGAAACGCTGCCATGGCATACTGTTCAAAACCGGATACCGTGCAGGAATAAAAATTCATAGTGGAAATATAGCGTTCCATCAATTTCTCCGGCAGCACCATATAGCCGATACGCAGGGATGGCACCATGGTCTTGGAAAAAGTGTTGATGTAAATAACTCTGTGGTTGCGGTCCATGGACTGCATGGAGGGAACCGGCTTTCCCACCATGCGGAATTCACAATCGAAATCGTCCTCCACGATATAGCGCTCCGGTTCCTCCGCCGCCCAGCGAAGCAGTTCCTGCCGTCTTCCCACTGGCATGACCAGTCCGATGGGAAAATGATGTTCCGGCGATACATGCGCCACGGTAATACCCTTTTGATCCAGCTGTTCCACTTTCATTCCCTGACCGTCAATGTCCACATAATCCCAGGTCACACCGCCCACATCATACAGTTTCGTAATCTTGCGATACCCAGGATTTTCCACACCGAATTTTGCATTTTTGCCCAATAACTGTAGCAGACGACTGTAGAGATATTCTGTTCCCGCTCCCACAATAATATGATCCGGTGACACATGCATGCCACGGTACCGATACAAATGCTCTGCAATGGCCACCCTTAGTTTTTCCACTCCGTTAAAAGGAACCGTCTTAAGCAGAGACGTATCATAATCCGTCAGGGTCTGCCGCATGATCTTCGCCCAGGTGGCAAAGGGGAACTTATCATATTGAATATTGTTGGCCGTCAGATCCGCCAGATATTCTTCCTCCCGGAAACGGGTCACAAAGGATGCATAGGCTGGGGCGGAGACGTTCTTCACTTCCAGACGGTTGACAAAATACCCTCTCTTTTCCTCCGACCGGATATAGCCCTCCAGCAGCAGCTGTTCATAGGTATTCTCCACGGTCTTGACACTGACCTGTAAGTGCTCGGCAAACGCCCGCTTCGAAGGAAGCTTCTCACCGGCAGTCAGCCGGCCGCTCAAGATGTCAGCTTTCATCGCTTCATATAAGTATTCATACATGGTTTTTCTGCCACGGGCAGTCAGGTCATAGGTCAGCATCTGGTATCCTCATTTTTTCTCATTTTGGTTATTTAAAAGATATCAGATTTTATTATAATGAACTCATAAAGTAAAAGCAAGCAGGAAGGACAGATTCTCCCCCCGCCAAGGGGGTGACTCCTCAAGAGGGCAGCTCCTCAAGAAGAGCAGGATTTTCCTTCGGAAAACAAGGGAGGATTTAACATGGGCGTATATGCAATCACCGGCGCATCCAGCGGGATCGGCGCCAAGACAAAAGAACTGTTACTTCAAAAAGGACACGAAGTCATCAATATCGATCTGAAGGACGGCGATATCTGCGTGAACCTGGCAACCCCGGAAGGAAGACAGGCCGCTGTAGACAAGCTGCATGAGCTGCATCCCGAAGGTCTGGACGGCATGATCTGCAATGCCGGTGTCTCCGGTGCCTGCGGCAATCTGGAACTGATCATTTCCCTGAACTATTTCGGAACCGTAGCCATTGCAAAGGGCGTCTATGACCTCCTTAAGAAAAAACACGGCAGCTGCGTAGTCACCGTATCCAACACCATTTCCCAGGGTGCGGGACGTAAAGATATCGTAGATCTGCTGAACAATATCGGTGATGAAAAGAGAGTATTAAGCCTGGTATCCTTTATGGATTCCACCAACCTCTCCGTAGGCAACAGCCTCTATGTATCCACCAAGTACGCTCTGGCAAGATGGGTCCGCAGAGTCTCCGCTACCTGGGCAGCCAACGGTGTCCGCATCAATGCGGTAGCTCCCGGCAACGTACATACTGCCATGACCGCTACCATGAGCACCACCGCGAAGATGGCGCTGAACGCTCTCCCCATTCCCACCAAGTACGGTCAGGAATGTCTGATGGCACCGGAAGAGATTGCGGAAGTTATGGTATTTTTAGCTTCCGATTCCGCCAGAGGCGTCAACGGCAACATCATGTTCGTAGACGGCGGTACCGATGCACTGTTAAATTCTGAAAAGGTATATTAAGGAGGAACGTACTATGAGACCCATTGAAAAATATGTAGAAGCTATGGAAAATAAAGATTTTGCCGGACTTGCAGAGTTGTTCACCCCTGATGGCATTCTGTGTGACTATTGTACCACCTCCGCTTCCCAGCAGGAGTATCACATCTACGGAAAAGAAGCCATTAACATGTTCTTCCGTAATAAATTCGGCTTCCGCCGTTACTCCATTTTAGATGCTGAGGTCGTTAATGACGAGCAGGCAGAATTCATTGCCAATTTTGGTGGCTACAACATCATGGCTATCGCCACGGTCCGTGAGACCGATGAAAACGGTCGGATCCAAAGACTGACCGTCAGACCGAAATAAATTCACCTATCCCTTATTCTTTTCTCTAATATTGCAGTAGCCCCGGCTGTCCGCTCGGGGCTACTGGCTTATAGAAAATCTGATTCGCTTCTGTTACTCCGGTGCACTTCCCGAAATCACATAATTAGTCACGGCATACAAAATTTCTCCGTTATATTCCACTCTCGACCAGCCGGAGCCTTCACTGTATCCGGTACGATGCAGATTCGTTCCATTTTTCACCTGGGTACGCACAGTACTCTCCCCTTCACTGGTACTGGGTTCTGTACGCAGATTGATGAGCTCCTTCGGTGTAATATAATCATCACAATCCGTGAATACGATTACTCTGCCGTCCTGAGTGCTGACACGATTCGGGTTCGACGGTTTTTCCGGAGTCTTGTACGCAAGGTCTGTGGTCAGATACGCTGTCACCGCATATACCGTCTGCCCATTGTATTCCAGTCTGGACCAGCCGGTAGAATCATTTCTGCCGGTACGGAGCAGCGTCTCTCCGTTTTTCAGCTGTCCCACCACATTTCCTTCGTCTCCGGTATAGGGAGTACTGCGAAGATTAATTACATCCTTGGCGGTGATGGTCTCGTTCACATCTCCGAATGTCATGGCGTTTCCTTCCGCAAGAGCGTTTCCGGCACTATTGGCATTGGGGATCTCCGTAGCCGCCGGTGCCTCTGTCGGCTGTATTGTTGCTTCTGGGGTTGCTGCCGGGGTCGCCTGTGGAGTCTCTGTCGGCGCTGCCGTAGGCTCCGGTGTGGTAATCGGTTCTGTGGACACCTCAGGTGCCATTACCGTCTCTGGGATATCAGTAGCCTCTGTCGTCTGTGCTTCCGTTGCTGTCACCAATGCGTCGCTGTCTCCCGCTCCCCCGCTATGGCTGCTTAATTTCCATAGTGGAATGCAGATCAGGATCGCCAGGATCATCATTCCCGCAAACACCGGGATCATCCATGGTCTGAAGCGGAATACCACCTCTTCATCCTCATCAAAATCATCCTCTTCCCGGTACTCTTCATAGTCCTGATCCTCCGCAGGCTCATTTACAAGTTCTTCATAATCAAAGCTATTTCCTTCCGGCTCTCTTTCCGAACTTCTGTTATCTTTCTTATCCATGGTGCATCCTCCTTCCGCCGTCATTAAGCTGATTATATACTCTCATCTTTTGCAAAACAAGTCTCTTTTCCTGTCTTTGCAGGTATGTTATACTGATCATAGTATTACAAAATCTGCTCAGGAGTCATTCCCCTTATGAAAAATAATTTTGCGAAATGGAAACCATATATTTTCCTTGCGATCCTGCTACTCAGTCTGATCCCTCTGATCTGGCTGGGACGCTACAATTATCCCACCGGCGACGATTATTATTACGGTGCGGAGACTCATCTGGTCTGGCAGCAGACAGGGAGCATCATACAAACGCTTGACGCTGCCTGCGCAGGTGTCGCAGACAGCTATCAGATCTGGCAGGGAACCTATTCAGCGCTTTTCCTGATGTATCTGGCACCCAATGCATTTTCCAATACCGCCTATCATCTGGTGACTTTCGTGATCCTGCTTTTATTGTGCGGAGGTATTCTTCCATTCTCAGCTTTCTGTGTATTCAGACAGTGGAATTTCAATGTGACAGCTTCTACTGGTACAATGGCTCCATGTATTACACCGGTTTCTTTGCCGTGACACTGTTTTTCCTCGGCACACTGTTTCGCTACCTGGACAATGGAAAGCGGATCCTGTTGCTTCCACTACTCCTGTTCGCTGTCTTTTTGGGCGGCGGCAACTATGTTTCTCTTCTTCCCTGTATGCTTCTGTCAGTAACCATAACACTTCTGTTACTGTTACAGAAAAATAAAAAAGCATATATCTGCGGGATTACTTCTGTCGTTCTCCTGTTGTCCTTCGCCGTAAGCGCCATGGCTCCCGGCAATCACGTACGTCAAAGCGGCATGTGGAAGATTCCTGCCTGGAAAGCGATTGCAAAATGTCTGTTACAGGGCATCCGTTATACCTTTGCCTGGACGGGATTGTGGTGGGTGCTTGCCGCGCTGCTTCTGCTGCCGGTCTTCCTGCGGATCCTGCAGAAGAAAAACGGAGCATTTTTCTCCCACCCTATTCTGTTTACCGGTTATGCTTACGGACTGTTCTGCTCCATGTCCTGTCCCCTGTTCTATACCATGAACTCCACGGGACCGGGCCGGGCGGTTGCCATCGTCTATTATATGTTCCTACTGATCAGTTTTACCGTATTCTTCTATTGGATCGGCTTTGTGCTTCTGAAAATGCAGGCACGACCGAACCCCCCGGAGAGAATAGAAGTCTCAGGAAAGCTTAACACCGCTCGTTATCTTGCTATGGCAGTTCTGTTATTCAGCATCCTCTGTACCGGATTGTGGCAGGAAACTTCCGTCATGAAAGCCATCCGAGTACTGACAGATGGGGAAGCCGCTGCCTACGCCGCGGAATACGAAGACCGTCTGCTTCTCCTGAATGATCCGGAGGTTACAGATGTGGTCCTGACACCGTTTATACATCAGCCGGCGTTGATCTATACCGGTGATCTCCCCGGTGACCCGGAAGATCCCACCAGCAGGAAGGTCGCTCAGTATTTCCAAAAGACATCGCTGTATGTCAATTACGGCAACAACTGATAATAAATGCCTCGTATTCAGTGTATGCAAAAAAGGACGTCTCCGATCTCCGGAAATGTCCTTTTTCTTAATAATTCGTCTTTATTGTCCTTCGTATTTCTCGCTCTGCATCCGGATCAGCTCTGCATCCTCAAAGTAGTTGATACGCATTGCACTCTTCACCTCAGCCAGAGTCTGCGCTGCCACTTCACGTGCCTCATCACTGCCTTTTTTCAGGATATCATAAACTGCGGGAATATCCTTCTCCAGTTCTTTTCTGCGGTTACGGATCGGTTCCAAAGTCTCCTGCATAACATTATTCAGGAACTTCTTCACCTTCACATCTCCCAGACCGCCTCTGGTATAGTGTGCTTTCAGTTCGTCCAGATCTGCATAATCCGGCAGATATCTCTCAAAATGCTCCTGCCGGCAGAAGGCATCCAGATAAGTGAATACGGTGTTGCCTTCCAGGTGTCCGGGGTCGCTGACTAACAGATGCTCCGGATCGGTGTACATACTCATGATCTTGGTGCGCACATCATCTGCACTGTCTGACAGGTAGATGCAGTTACCCAGGGATTTGCTCATTTTTGCCTTACCATCGATGCCGGGCAGTCTCTGGCATGCTTCGTTCTCAGGTAAAAGTGCCTTAGGCTCTACCAGTACCGGTGCATATACGGTATTGAACTTGTGCACGATCTCTCTGGTCTGCTCGATCATCGGCAACTGGTCACCACCTACCGGAACAGTCGTTGCCTTAAATGCAGTAATATCAGAAGCCTGGCTGATCGGATAGGTAAAGAAGCCTACCGGAATGCTCGCTTCGAAGTTACGCATCTGTATCTCGCTCTTAACAGTCGGGTTTCTCTGTAATCTGGCTACGGTCACCAGATCCATATAATAGAAAGTCAGCTCACACAATTCGGAGATCTGAGACTGAATGAAAATCGTAGCCTTAGCAGGATCCAGTCCACAAGACATGTAATCCAGTGTTACTTCGATTATATTCTGGCGCACCTTCTCGGGATTCTCGATATTATCCGTCAGAGCCTGTGCATCTGCGATCATGATAAAGGTCTTCTTATATTCGCCGGAATTCTGCAGCTCCACACGTCTCCTGAGAGATCCAACATAATGTCCTACATGTAGTCTGCCGGTGGGTCTGTCGCCCGTTAAAATAATCTTGTCCATTTCATCCTCTCAATCCGCCGCCAAAGCAGCTATACATCATTAGATTTATCATACCATTTTTTCCACAGTAGTACAACGGGTCCGAAAAACTTTTTCCTACCTTTCACTCTACCCGCACTCGCCGCTGCGCAGGGATTTCACCAATAACTGTATCTCGAACAACAGCATCACGATCCAGCCGATCGTGTTGGCCCACGCCAGGCTGGCGAAGTCCATATGCAGCAGACGCAGCATCACGAATACCGCCACAACTCTGCCCAACATATTCATAAAGGTGCTGTACAGTGTCACCTTCAGATCGCCGATGCCACGGAAGAATCCCTGGATTCCGTTGGTCATTCCCGGCAGGATATACATCCAGGAGATCAGGTGCAGATAACTGATTCCGAGAGATACCACCTGCGCATCCCCATCCTCGGCGAATAGAGTCATGATCTGCCAAGCCAGGCCCCAGATCACCGCAAACAAACCGATGGAATAGACCAGTTCGATCAACAATCCTGTCTGAAAACCTTTCTTCATGCGCTCTTTGTGTCCGGCGCCCTTGTTCTGCGCCAGGAACGTCGTCATGGCATGTCCGATGTTCTGCTGCGGCGTATAAGCGAAATCATCCACGCGGTTCACTGCGGTAAATGCTGCCATACCCGCCACACCCTGAGTATTGACTACTGACTGAATGATGAGCTTGCCCAGCTGTAAGCATACCTGTTGCATGGCACTGGTGCTGCCGTAGCTGACAGTCTTACCAAGCAGGCTCTTATCGAAGACACACCACTTTTTCCCAAGGCATAACAGTGGAATCTTTTTCTTGATATAAATGCCGCACAGTAGGCAGCACAGGCCCTCGCTGCACACTGTGGCAATGGCACTTCCCGCCACACCCCAGCGCAGTACCACAACAAAAAACAGATCTCCGAAGATATTCAGGAAAGCACTGGTCACCAGAAAATACAGCGGCGTCTTGCTGTCTCCCAGCGCCCGCATGGTATTTGCCAGAAAATTATACATGAATGTAAAGATCAGGCCCATGAAAATGATCCTAAGATATGCCGCAGCTTCGGGTATGGCTGTCTCCGGCACCCGAATGAGACGAAGCACCGGATTCGCCAGAAGAAGCATCAACAGTGAAAACACTACGGAAAACCCGCAGCCAGCTAACATCGTCGTACTGATCTGTCTGGATAAAGTATCATAATCCTTCGCTCCGTACTGGGAGCTCATCAACACACTGGCTCCCATGCACATCCCGCTGATCAACAGGATTGCGATATTCATAATAGGAGTGGAAGTTCCCACTGCCGCCAGTGCCTGTTCTCCTACATATTTTCCCACAATGACGGAGTCCGCTGCATTGTAGGTCAGCTGAAACAGATTCCCCAGTACCAACGGGATTGTAAAAGATACTAAGGGTAACAGTATCTTTCCCTGGGTCATGTCGTGTTTCTCTATCGTACTCATTGCTTTATTGTCCTTTCACTGTCATTTTCTTCGGTAATTGTCTTTCCTTCTTTTTAAGAATTCCATCCTCTTCTGGGGCCGCCTCTGTACTGTCCTGTGAACTTTCATTACCGCTGACGGATAACGCGCTCTCCAGTCCGCTCTGTTTCTGCCCGTCTATACTGTTCCCGGATGCTGCCTGCTGTCCGCTGTCTGTCGAAGCAGAGTCTGTCATTTCAGCCATATTGGCACTATCCTCCGCAGCCTCACTCTCCGGCATAGCAGCCTCCGCTTCCGCCATTGCCGCCGCTTCCTGGATCTCGTTCTCTGCTCCTGCTGTATCCCCCGACCTGGCAGCATCCACCGCCTCTTCCTGAATCTTCTGATCCTCAGTGATACCGTAGGCCATCTGTGGTGCTGCCGCATCCGCATTGCCGGTACTGTCTGCCATTTTGGTACTGCTCATTGTCATATACAATACTCCCGCTACCACGAAACACAGGCAGGCTGCCGCAATGCGGGTCACATAGCGCATCGGGAACTTATGTACCCTTCCCGAATTTCTGATCTGTTCGCTTCGAAGCAACAGATCCTCATCCACTCCGGACATCGCCCGGAACAGTTTTTCTTCTTTTAAATTCACATCTTGATTATTGTTCTTATTACAATCGCTCATATCCTTCATCACCGCTTTCGTCTCTTTCTCCGTCTATAAGACGATTCCCTGTTGTTCCAGATATTTTTGCAGTTTTTTTCTGGTCCGGAACAGCGATGTCTTCACCGTATTCAGATTCATTCCATAACGCCCGGCGATCTCCGCATATTCCTCTACGAACCAGTATCTGCGCAGGAATACATTGCACTCCTGTTCCGAAAGTGTATGCAGGAACGCATTGATGCTCCGCTCCAGTTCCGCCGCTTCCACGGCTTCTTCTGTGTTATGCGCCGCCGGAATGCACTCTGCCAGTTCATCCAGTGTCGTATCCATAATACCATTCCCACGTTTCTGTGCATTTTTCGCCTTCCATCTATCAAACGACAAGTTCCGGGTAATAGTTCCCAGAAACAGCTCCAGACGATTCGGTTTTTTCGGTGGAATCGCATTCCAAGCCCGCATCCAGGTATCATTCAGACATTCTTCGGTATCTTCTCTGTCATGCAGGATATGATAAGCAATACTATAGCAGTATTTTCCGTAGCTCTTTTGTGTCTCTGCGATGGCCTGTTCGTCCCTCGCCCAATACAGTTCCAATATTGCGGTATCCTCCATTGGCTGTCTCCTTTCCAAAAAGGGCACTGCCACAGTTTTTTCTGTAACAGTGCCCCTCTTCATTTCTCCATTTGCTCCGTTCCATCTTATCCGAGCTGGAATTTCTTCGCATTTGCATTCAGTGAACCCGCAATTTCATTGAGCTGTGTGGT
>OGEE01001618.1_pt1 | contig 10623 bp, 9 predicted proteins | sample 1570571 | NCBI WGS metagenome assembly OGEE01 (sample SAMEA2582169, study PRJEB24529) | metagenome | biome: Human gut stool | place: China | collected 2011
TCTCCGATGATAACATAAGACATAACAAAATTCAATTTTTGACGTATTATCATTAAAAAATGTTGTAGATGATGATATGGATAAAATGTTATACGTTGTTGTTCTTTTTAATTTGTTTAAATAGTGTTGGGTATACTGTAAAAATAGAGAAACGTTTGTTATATGACCGGCACACGCTACATGATACCTATAAATACAGGAAACAGGAACGACGATTTCAATGGGATAAGATATCGGCATTCCTTGATTCATTGATGGTCTTTCAGGAGAAGAATGACGGGTATGGGGTACTTCGGAATTATAAAAACGTGAACGGGATGCCACCCCTTTCGAGAAAATACAAAATTAACAAATATAAACAGACTCGGGATTCGTTCGGCGTGGATCGTTCTCAAGGAATTCCTTTATATCGACGGGGAAATTTTAGCGTGCCGGAACGTTATGGACGGGATGGGGCTTATGTTGCCGTGATTAGTGACAGTGCTGGTTGTTTTCAGGTGAGTTCGGCTACTTTTGCAGGGGGAATGGTATGTTCCTAAAAAATACATGAAGTTAATAGGGCCTCTTTCGATTAAAAAAGTTATATTTGTAGACCGAACGAATCAGAATATTGCAACTTTGGAACAAGAAGGAGCGACTTGGTTGGTGAGAAGTATGAATCCCGTGACGACGGGAGCTAATCGACCACCTTATCAAGAAGCCACACCACCGGGAATTTATTTTTTACAGCGGAAATTGTCGGAGATGCTTTACCTGAAGGACGGGACAGATGAGAAAGGTGGTTTTGCTCCTTATGCTTGTCGTTTTACCGGAGGTGCCTATTTGCATGGGGTTCCGGTCAATTATCCCGATAACAAGTTGATTGAATATAGTTGGACGCTCGGAACGACACCCCGGTCTCATATGTGCGTGAGGAATGCGACATCACATGCCAAGTTCATGTACGATTGGGCGGAGGTGGAAAAGACATTGGTAATTGTGTTTGATTGATATAAAAATAACTTTATGCGTGCGTTATCGCTTATCTTGATTATCGGGGGAATTTGTTGGGGATCGCTATCGGGGATAGCGGCAGAGAGGTCGTCTGTACCGAATAGTCGGGCGCTTTATCACGAGATGGCGTTAGCCGGAACGATTGATTATGCGGTGTTCGAGCGGGCTATCGCGGGGTACAACCGGATGGGCGGTCACGACAAGGACATCCTTACGGTGATTGATTTCACGAAACCTTCCACGGAAAAACGTTTGTTTGTGATTGATCTGAAACTGAAAAAGATACTGTTTATTTCTTACGTGGCTCACGGTCGGAATAGCGGGGAGAAATACGCCACGTCATTTTCCAACCGGGAAGGCTCTTTCAAGAGCTCGTTGGGTTTTTACAAAACGGAAAACACGTATTACGGGAAGAACGGGTATTCTTTGGTGTTGGACGGTTTGGAACGGGGAATTAATGACAAGGCGAAAGAGCGGGCGATCGTGATGCACGGGGCGGCATACGCAGACCCGTCAACCATTCGGTCATGTGGGCGGTTGGGGCGTAGCTTGGGATGTCCGGCATTACCATTAGCCGTGAGCAAAAAAATTATAGATACAATTAAAGGTGGGACCCTTCTGTATATTCATGGAGATGACAAAACTTACGCGAGCCGGAGTACGTTCATAAAACAAGATGAGGCACAGAAGGATCGGGCGGATATTTAATAACATTATTTTTTAGAGTAGATTATGATGACTTATGTTATACTTATTGTCACGGTTGTCGTGTCAATTGCTTGTTTTAACAATTATTCCCTGTTCAATAAATTGTCGTGTAACCCCTACCGGATGGTACATTCCAGAGAGTGGTACCGAATTATTTCTCACGGTTTTGTCCATGCCGATTGGACGCACTTGATCGTGAATATGTTCACCTTTCTCTCTTTCGGGTTATACGTGGAGAACCAGTTTGTCGCGTGGGGATTCGGTAGTTCCAGTTTCTTGATCCTGTATTTCGGGGGAATGGTGGCCGCTTCGGTCTATGACGTGTGGAAATACCGGAACAATCAATATTATTCTTCCATCGGGGCATCCGGTGCGGTTTCGGCTGTTTTGTTCACGGCGATATTTTTGCATCCTTGGGATAAGATTTACTTCTTTGCGATCGTTCCGATTCCCGGTATCGTGTTTGGTTTCATCTACTTGCTTTATTGCCAGTACATGGCAAAACGAGACGGCGATAACATCAATCATAATGCCCACTTCTATGGAGCAGTGTTCGGCTTGATCTTTCCCGTGTTACTGGAACCGAGATTATTACAGATGTTCATTCAGCAACTTTTAAGGCATTAATTGGCTTTAATAAAAAAGTCCTTATATTTGTGTCTCAATAGCAAAAAGATATGCGTGAGATAGATCAACGAATTTGTGAATTGTTGAGGGTTCGGAAAATAGAGGGGATGGAGCTTCTTTTTAAAGAGTACTACAAACCATTGGTGGTTTGGGGTGCTACTTTTGTGTCTGATGTTCAACGTTCAGAAGATATCGTGCAGGATTTTTTTGTCAAATTGTGGGAAAAGTCATTGACGGATAAATTATTCCCGGATTCGTTGAAATCTTACTTGTTTACTTCTGTGCGCAATTTGGCGTTAAACCAATTGGAACGGTTAGATCCGTTAAAACAAGCTTGTGATATAGCGTATTACGAGAGTCCATGGGAAGAATATGATAACTTTGAAGAAGAAGTGTTTCAGCGAGTGGAAGTGGAACTAAAAAAATTACCACCTAGAACGCAAGAGATCATTCGTTGTGTCTATTTAAAGGGAATGAAATATAAAGAGGTGGCGGAAAAACTAGGAATTTCAGTTGCGACGGTCAATTCTCTTTTGGTAAAAGCATTAAAAAAAATACGACAACAATCTGATAATGAGAGTGAACTTGCAGTTTATTTATTTTTTCTTGAAAAAAGATTGTTTTCCAGTAAATGATTTTTGATTCTGAACTGTATTATAGTTGTAAAACTAATGACTATGATGGTTCAAGATGAAATAGACGAAAAGTTACTTTTGTATATTTTAAACGAAGCGAGTGATATCGAACGGGATGAGGTCGATAACTGGCTACGGGAGAGCAAAGATCACCAAGAGTACTTTAAAAAATTTCAGCGAGTACACTTGGAATTACAATGGGGTACGTATGCTTACGGAATGCAGCCGGACTTTAATGCTTTACGTCGAAAATTGAAAACACGTTATAGTATTCGGATGTGGTATAGTGTGGCTGCCATTTTGGTTTTGATGTTAAGTGTAGGAGGTGTCTTTTTGTGGAATCGTGTTGATCAACCAGAACAATTAGCACAAGAAGTTTCTATTCAACCGGGAAAAACTCAAGCGGTTTTGGTGTTATCATCCGGGGAAAAAGTAAATATGGGAGCGGAAGCTTGTGAGTTGGAAGAGCGTGATGGAACTGCATTGCAAGTGAGTGAAAACGGTCAGATCGCTTATCATTCGGGTAAAGATGATAAAGTGGCAGAAGAAAAAGGAGAGGACGTCATGAATCGTTTACTGGTGCCTCGTGGAGGTGAATTTAGCTTAACCTTGGCGGATGGAACTTGTGTGTGGTTGAATGCAGAAACAGAACTTCTCTATCCGGTTCGGTTTAACGGAAAACAACGTGTCGTTCAACTGAAGGGGGAGGCTTACTTTAAGGTGGCAAAAAATCAGGATATGCCTTTCTTGGTTCAAGTAGGAGATGTTGCTGTCAAGGTTTATGGAACTGAGTTTAACATGAATACTTATGATGGGGTAGAGACCGTGTTGGTAACGGGGGCCGTGAGTATGAATCAAGGCAATCGGGAGGTGATGTTAAAACCGAATCAGAAGGGCGTATTTGATCCGTCAAAAGGAGAAATTCTGGTAGAAAATGTCAATGTATTGCCTTACGTGGCTTGGAAAAATGGTGATTTTATTTTTCAGAATGAATCTTTAGGTTCCATTATGGATAAATTGAGCCGATGGTATGGCTTGGAGGTATTTTATCAAAACGGGGAGTTGCGTGACGTACGATTATCTGGTAATTTGAAACGATATAAAGATGTGAAAGAGTTGTTCCATTCTTTTGAGAAGATTTCGGACACTCATTTTAAGGTGCAAGGAAATACTGTATTTATAAGTAAGTTATAAGAAAAGATGAAGATGTTTCCCTCATCTTCACCTTATTGAACAATAAATGAATGGGTCCATTGGCAAGCGGATACCTATTCATCATGTGTAATATTTAACGACAAAGTTATGAAATCTAATTGGAAGTACGCTGTTTTTAGCGTGAAAAAATCAAAGACTTTTAAGAGTATGAGATTTTTCTTAATTTTCTGTTTCTTTTGTATTCCTGGAGTAATGGCAAATGGCTACTCGCAGGAGCAGGTTGTTTCTTTAAACTTGAAGCAGTGTGATGTGAATACATTGTGTCAGGAAATATGGAAACAAACGGGGTTACGTTTTATTTACAATGAAGAGCATGTTAAGGCACTTCAAGCGTTTAATGTGCAAGCAGATCACAAAACAGTACAGGAAGTGCTGGATGAAGTATTTAAAAATACCTCATTGCGCTATTTCTTTGAGAACGATATTATTTATATCGTGAACAAACAAAAAGATGAACCGGAGAAAAAGGAAGGAAGGTCTATTTCCGGGACGGTGAAAGATACCAAAAAAAATCCTCTTCCGGGGGTTACCGTGTTGATAAAAGGGACTACAGTAGGGGTGGTTACGGATGTAGACGGAAAATTTAAGATTACCTTACCCAAGGATACCGTGACTTTTGTTTTTTCATTTGTGGGGATGAAAAGACAGGAAGTAAAGTACACGCCGGGCAAAAAGTTAGACATTGTAATGGAGGATGATGTGGAGCAGATGGAAGAGGTTGTGATTACCGGTTACCAGAAAATTGACAAACGTCATTTAACCAGTGCCGTGACAACTTTGAAGGCTGATGATATTAATGTGGCCGGTATATCGACTATTGACAAGATGTTGGAGGGACACGTACCGGGTATGATTTTCATGCAAAATTCAGGTCAGGTGGGAGCGGCTCCGAAATTACGTATCCGTGGTTCTTCGACTGTGTTGGGTTCTCGTGAACCGCTTTGGGTTTTGGATGGAATCATTTTACATGATCCGGTAAATGTTGATCCTTCTCAAATTAATGATTTGGATTTTGTGAATTTGTTGGGTAATGCTATTTCAGGTTTGAATCCGGATGATATTGAGCAAATTGACGTGTTGAAGGATGCCTCTGCCACGGCATTATATGGTACGCGTGCAGCAAATGGTGTGATTGTGATTACCACGAAAAAAGGTAAGATCGGACCTCCTTCAATTTCCTACTCTTTTACCGGAAGTTTATCTCGTCGTCCAAGATATACGGATCGGGAGGTGAATGTGATGAACTCCAAAGAACGTATGGCTTTTTCCCGTGAATTGGTGGAGAAAGGAATCAAGTTTACAGCATTAAATTCTTGGGTTGGTTACGAGTCTGCGATTTATGATTTTTGGAATGGAAAAATGAATTATAATGAATTCCAAAAGACGGTGGATCGTTATGAAACGGTTAACACGGATTGGTTCGATTTGTTGACTCGGGATGCTTTTTCTCATAAGCATACGTTGAGTCTTTCCGGAGGTACTGATAATATTCGTTATTATGGGTCTTTGGGATTTAATGACGAGAAAGGGGTCAATAAGGGAGAACAAAATAAAACGTATTCAGCGGCATTGAATTTGACTGCTAATTATAATCGTTTCTCTGCCCGTTTTGCGTTTCAAGCTAACGTAGGAGAAAAAGAATATACTCCGTCAGATGTAGGATTGTTTAGTTATGCATTCAATACTTCTCGAACAATTCCGGCATACAATGAAGATGGGACGTTGTTTTATTACGATAGAACTTCCACGTTGGAAGGAGGTTCTAGCTCTACGCATCCTTTCAGTATTTTGAATGAAATAGAAAATACTTCAGACGAGATTCGTTCGAGTTCGTTGTCTGTAAATACTTCTGTCGATTATAAATTTACAGATTATTTAAAGGCTTCGGCCACTTTGTCCTATCAGGTTAGTAATACGAACGAGGAAACTTATTTTGGGGAAAAGAGTTTTTATGCAGCTTGTTTACGTGATGGAGGATTCACAGAACAGGGAAAAGTAGCAAATTACATGCCTTATGGAGGTGAATTACAATTGTTAGATTCTCGAAATAACTCTTATACGGCTCGTTTACAATTGGACTTCAATAAATTCTTGGATGAAAATCATATTCACATGATTACGGCTTCCGTGGGAGGAGAACTTTCTTCTTCACGTTACCGCGGTTTCTCGCAAACACGTCGTTGTTATATGCCGGAAAGAGGAGAATCTTACGCTCCCGTGGACGTGGCGGCTTATCCCCTGTACATGGAATGGTTGGCTAATGATGAAGCGGCATTAGGAAAACGTACAAACTCGTTAACGAACATGATATCTGGGTATTTCACGGCATCGTATAGTTATCGAGATCGTTATGTTTTGACATTCAACATGCGTGGAGATGCGTCCAATAAATTTGGTAGCAAGAGTAACGATAAATTCTTACCTATTTGGGCTATTGCGGGACGTTGGAATGTGAAGGATGATTTATTTGCCAATCGTAGTTGGGTGAATTTATTGGCAATGCGTCTTTCTTTCGGTTATCAAGGAAATATGTTGGACTCGCAAACACCCGAGTTGATCATTAAGAAAGGAACGATGAACACGCAATTCGGAAAATATGAATCGACCGTGAGTTCATTCCCGAATCCATTTTTGAAATGGGAAAAAACGGCTTCTTTTAATATTGGGTTGGACTTCTCGTTCTTGAATGATGCAATCAAAGGAACTGTTGCTTACTATTACAAAAAGACAAAAGATGCCTTTTTGAGTAAAACCATTTCCGAGATCAATGGTATTACTAATTATATGGTAAATAAAGGAACTTTGGAAAATCAGGGATGGGAGTTCGCTTTGAATTTTGTACCCTTTAATCCGCAGGGTGGGACGGATAGTTTCCGTTGGAGTATAGACCCACAGATTGGTCAGGTATTGAATAAATTGATAGCCAAAGCGATTAATAATCAAGAGAAAGTAATTCGTGATGAGGTAAAATATGCTGATTATTTGTCTGGTAACGTGGAAATTCCTGGACGCCCGTTGGATTCTTTTTACTCGTATAAATTCAAAGGATTGGATCCAATTGACGGCCGTCCCATGTTCTATGATGTGGACGTGGAAAATAAGGAAAAATTTGCGGATATGGATAAAGAAGAGGTGTATAAGTACGTGATGGATTATTCCGGATGTAGAGTACCGACGTTACAAGGAAGCATTTCCAATAAATTGTCATATAAACGTTGTGTATTAGCTTTTAACTTGGCTTATAGTTTGGGTTCCAAGATCCGTTTGTTGAAATTATACCCGAACGTGAATGGTTCTTATGGTACAATTGCTCCGCAGCCACACGAGAATGCTCGTCGGGAATTTTTGAAACGTTGGCAAAATCCGGGTGATGAGGCCTACACGAATATTCCGGGTATTTTATCGGGAGAAGCATTCCGTGCAACAATCGTTTCCAACTGGTGGTCGGGGTATTCTTACTCTTTTGCGGATAATATTTGGTCGATGTATGATAATTCAGATATACGTGTTGTGAGTGGTAATTATTTGAAATTATCTTCCGTGAGTTTTCGTTATCTTTTCTCGGAAAAAGTATTGAAAGCTTTACGTTTAAAATCGGCTTATTTTGAATTGACGGGAACAAACTTATTTACAATTAGTGCTAAAGAACTGAAAGGACAGGATCCAGCCACTCAATCCGGGTCGGCAAATACAATTAACATGAGCCTTCGTCCTACTTATTCTTGTCGTATTAACATCACTTTCTAAGTTTAGAGTTATGAAAAAGAAAATATTATATTGGATCGTGTGTTTGGGACTATTTACCATTTCGTGTGGTGATTTTTTGGAAGATTATTCTCAAGATTTGACCTATGCTTCTTCTTGTGCCGATTTGGAGGAATTACTTATCGGGAATGGCTACATGAAACAAAATGTGTCAACATCTTTTACGGTGACTGGAGACAATAGTTTTTCTTGTCCATGGATTCATGTTATGGATGATGATGCTATTGAACCGGATCGGAAACAACAATACTCGGGAGCTGTATATCAACTTGAAGAGTTTCATCATTGGGCAAAGAATCCGTTCCAGAATGAGGGAAAGACATTTGATGATGCTGCATGGAAAGATTGGTATGCGCGTATCGCTATCGCCAACGTGGTAATTCCTAAAGTTAATGATATGCTGGATGATCCGGAAGAGGAACGTAACCGGATAAAAGGGGAAGCACTTTTCTTGCGTGCAGGATTTTATTTCTTGTTGACGAATTTTTATGGACTTCCTTACCGGGAGGCGTCGGCAACCACGGATTTGTCTGCACCTTTAAAATTAACTGAATATATTGAAGATAAATATTATTCTCGTAATACGGTAAAGGAAGTTTTCGAGTCTATAGAGAATGATTTGAAACAAGCGGTCCTTCTTTTGAAAGGAGTAGAACAAACTACTGTTTATCAAGCAAACGAGGCTGCTGCCCGTCTATTGTTAAGTCGTGTGTATCTTTACATGGAGCGTTGGGAGAATGCCGTGGCTCAATGTGATTCTATCATGCTTCTGGATAAATACTCTTGTTTGGATTTTAATACGGTAGATGCGTCTAAAAGTAGTACGTATGCAGGTTCTCCCGAAACAATATTTTCACAAGGAACTTACAGTATGGATTTTATCATGTCTGAAACGAACTATAGTCCTTATTACCATTATGGTTGGGTGGTATCAGATGATTTGTTGAAAATCTATAACGAAAAAGATTTGCGTAGAAGTATTTATCATACTCCGACAAGAATGCCGGGAGTGGAGGGAACAACTGACGGAACTTTCCGTTGTATCAAGTTGAAAGATAAGAATAAAGATGGATACGTGTCTGATATGTTTCTGTTGCGTTATCCGGAAGTGATATTGAATAAGGCTGAGGCTCTTGCTATGTTAGGAAGGGAGAATGACTCTAAAGCTTGTCTGCAAGAGTTGAGAAGTAATCGATTCAAAGGGGCGGATTTGCAATCTGTGGTTGAAACGGGAGATGATTATATCACTTTTGTACGGGATGAACGTCGTCGGGAATTATGTTTCGAGGGACATCGCTGGTTTGATTTACGACGTTATGCCGTATCTACTACACATCCTTTTACGAAAGAGATCATTCACCCACATTATGACCGTTGGGCAGGTTCTGGTTCCGGTGTAGGGGATGAAAGAAATGAATATCAATTTACCGGGAATTATAGATTGAAAAAATATAACGAGGAAACGGCTTATGTGTTACCAATCCCCGAGTATGCCATGACATATAATAATGGTGCGTTAGTACAAAACGAGAGAGAAGATCGTAAAATAAATAACTAAGACTATGAAAAAGATAATATATGTATTAGGATTTGTTGTGTTGATGTGCATGGTAGCTTGTAGTGGCGAAGATGACTTGACTCCAAGTTCACTGGACAACAACTGGTGGGTAAATGTTGATAATCCGGATGATCCGTTGGATCACTTCATCTTTGGGGTATATGAACAATATAACGTTCCTATTTTCTATACAGATACCGTGGGGACACGGGAGGAGAAAGATGCTTTTGGCAATTCTATCATTTATTATGAGACCATTAAATTGGATTACACAATTTTAGGTGGAGTTAGTGATGCTAAAGTTGTAGAGTATTCTTTGTCAAAAAATCAGGAAGATATCATGGATGGAGTTGAATTTCTACGAGATTATGTGTTGCCCAAACTGCCGGATTATCTTCCAGCTCCGAAAAGTTATTTGTTAGTTGATACTTTGTGGCAAGGACTTGCAACAGGACAAGTGCGTTATTCTTCTGCTGCATATGCGGGAATGACTGCTGTTGCTGTTGGAAAGTTGGGTGAGATTAAGGAAATGACTGCTTCAGAAAAACAGCTTTTCGGTGGTGAAGTTTTGGCTGCACCTATTGCTTCAGATATTTATTCCGATTATAAATCCGATCTTGATGCTAAATTTTTCAAAGTTTTGACCCAGGATGTAAATCAATTTTATAGTTATGGGCAAAAGGTGGATATTAATAATACGAGTAAATATAACCCTTATTATGCGCCTTGTGAAGATTATGGTTTCTTGAAACCTGCTCAAGACAAGGAAATTATAGAAGGAAGTTTATATTATTTCCCTTCACGAGATCAAGATGTGAAAGATTATGTGGCTTTGTATTTAGGTTTCACGGAGGCAGAAGTACAAGAAACCTATGGAAATAAACCGCATGTTCTTAAAAAATATGGTCTTATAAAAGAAATTATAGAAAGACTGCAATAAATAAAAGAAAGTAATTAATAAATATCACAGTATGAAAATTGTATGTAAATTAATAGCATTGTTCATATGCTATTGGGGGATGTGTGCGCCCATGGTTTCTGCTCAAGAGAAAGAGAGCGTGGAGACTGATACAACACAACAGAAAAAAGGGTTACCTGAAATATCGGAATTTATCAAACCGG
>OGEE01001623.1_pt1 | contig 10590 bp, 9 predicted proteins | sample 1570571 | NCBI WGS metagenome assembly OGEE01 (sample SAMEA2582169, study PRJEB24529) | metagenome | biome: Human gut stool | place: China | collected 2011
CCCAACCCCAATACATACTCAATCGGATCATAAAGTCCCATCGGCTCCCGCATATAAGAAAGGTTTCCGATATATTCGTGAATCTGCTGTAACAATTGTTCGCTTGTCTGTTGTTTCATGGAAATGTAATTTAAGATAAGAGAAAAAAGAAAGGCTGCAAAAATGCAGCCTTCACTTTATTATAACGGTCAATAGATTACTGCAACTTAAAGGTTACAGGCACGGTATATTTTACACGTACAGCTTTACCACGCTGCTTACCTGGTTTCCATTTCGGCATCATCTTGATCACACGGAGTGCTTCCTTATCCAAGTACGGGTCTACACTACGCATAACCACCGGGTCAACGATAGAACCATCCTGGTTAACCACGAACTGGATGATTACACGTCCCTGTACACCGTTTTCCTGTGCGATAGTCGGATACTTGATGTTCTTACCGATGAACTTCAAACATTCAGCCATACCACCCGGGAATTCCGGCATTTCTTCTACCACCTGGAAAATCTGCTGTTCTTCCGGTTCTTCTTCTTCTACTTCAACCGGTACATACTTGATTTCCACAGCCTGGTTGTTTTCTTCACTTGACTGGATAGTAGATTCTTCTACGTTTGCATCATTTTCTGCAATCTGAAGAACTTCTTCCACTTTCGGAGCTTCAGGAGGAGGAGGTGCCTGCTTCTGTTCTTCCTGTTCAGTGATAGGAATCATTTCCTCTTCAAAGATTGGTTCGGTGATACCGGTATCGGTAGTGACCTGCTTGTCACGTTCTGTCCATTCGAACGCTACAAACATCGCTGCCAAGATCAGTACGAAACCTACCAATAACCACGTGGTCTTTTTGCCCTCGAGGTCCGCTTTCGGCGATTTCTTGACTTCCATAAATGTGTTTATTAAAGGTTAATACTCTATACGTGGCAAAGGTAGCATAATTCCCCGAAACTCCGACACCCCAACATAAAAATAATGTAAAACAATGCATATTTTTTATTCCGCACTTGAAATAATCAGCATATCGCCTTGCGTGTTCTATGTTTCTCATGGCGGAAACGTAGGGTTCACGCAGGGAAAACCTACGTTTCCGCCATGAGAAACATAGGTTTTCCGGAAAGGAAACGTAAAAAACACAAACAGGTGTCCGAATCATTGCTACAACGTTTTTTCATCTCTGGAATCCCAAACGAATTTCTACCTTATATTATAAGGAAGAGACGCCAAAAACTTTATCCAAAACATCCGATATACAAAGGATTTACACTATCTTTGTCAATGCGAAATCTATTTTATCGAAGCCGAAACATGAAAAAAATTATTATTGCCATCGACGGATTCTCTTCCTGCGGGAAAAGTACCATGGCTAAAGACTTAGCCAAAGAAATCGGATACATCTATATAGACAGCGGCGCCATGTACCGGGCCGTTACACTGTATTGTCTGGAAAACGGATTGTTTAATGCCGACGGAAGCATTCAGGAAGAAGTGCTCCGCCAGCAAATGGGACAAATCCAGATTTCCTTCCAGCTCAACCCGGAAACCCAGCGCCCCATGACCTTCCTCAACGGGAAGAACGTGGAAGAGCGTATCCGCACCATGGAAGTTTCCTCGCATGTCAGTCCGGTGGCAGCACTCGACTTTGTGCGCAAGGCCTTAGTTCAGCAACAGCAGGAAATGGGCAAGGAAAAAGGAATCGTGATGGACGGAAGAGACATCGGAACAGCCGTATTCCCGAATGCGGAGCTGAAGATTTTCGTGACAGCCTCTGCCGAAATCCGTGCACAGCGCCGTTACGAGGAACTCAAAGCCAAAGGTCAGGATGCTTCGTTCGAAGAAATTCTTCACAACGTGGAAGAACGCGACCGCATTGACCAGAGCCGGGCAGTAAGTCCCCTGCGCAAAGCTGACGACGCGATTTTACTGGACAACAGTCACCTGACCATTGCCGAACAGAAACAATGGCTGAAAGAACAATTTGAAAAAGCTGCACATGCATCACATTGAAATAGATAAGGACTCAGGATTCTGCTTTGGAGTGACGACCGCCATTTCAAAAGCAGAAGAAGAACTGGCAAAGGGCGCACCTCTGTATTGCCTGGGGGATATTGTACACAACGGGCAGGAGTGCGAGCGACTGAAGGAAATGGGATTGATTACCATTAACCACGAAGAGTTTGCCCGACTGAAGAATGTAAAGGTCTTGCTGAGAGCACATGGAGAACCTCCTGAGACTTACGAACTGGCCCGGAAAAACCACATCGAAATCATTGATGCCACTTGTCCGGTAGTGCTACGCCTGCAAAAAAGAATCAAGCAGGAGTACGACACCACTCCCCACGACAAAGACAGACAGATTGTTATTTACGGGAAAAACGGCCATGCAGAAGTGTTGGGACTGGTGGGCCAAACCGAAGGCAAAGCCATCGTCATCGAGAAGCTGGAAGAAGTCAGCAAACTGGACATGAACAAAGACATCCGCCTGTATTCGCAGACAACCAAGTCGCTCGACGAATTCCGCCAGATAGTGTCCTACATCGAGGCCCACATTTCACCGGAAGCCTCCTTCCAGTACTTCGATACCATCTGCCGTCAGGTAGCCAACCGCATGCCGCATATCCGGGAATTTGCCGCCAGTCACGACCTGGTTTTCTTCGTTTGCGGACATAAAAGTTCCAACGGAAAAATCCTCTTTCAGGAATGCAAGAAAGTCAACCCTAACTCTTACCAGATTGACAAACCGGAAGAGATTGACAAGGCCTTATTGTCACATGCACATTCCATTGGAATCTGTGGAGCCACCTCTACCCCTAAATGGCTGATGGAAGCGTGTAAAAAAGTTATAATGGACGAATAATAAAGAAGAAAATCAGTTACAATATAAATTCATATTTGTACTTTTGCTTCATAAAAATCAAACTAACAACTAACAATTATGGGAACTATTAAATGCATTGGTATTCTTACATCCGGAGGAGATGCTCCCGGCATGAACGCCGCAATCCGTGCAGTCACCCGCTCTGCCATCTACAACGGATTACAAGTTAAAGGTATCTACCGTGGGTATAAAGGATTGATTACAGGAGAAATCAAGGAATTCAAGACTGAAAATGTCAGCAATATCATACAATTAGGAGGTACCATCCTGAAAACAGCTCGCTGTCAGGAATTCCGTACACCGGAAGGCCGTCAGATAGCTTATGAAACTATGAAACGCGAAGGTATCGATGCACTGGTAGTCATCGGTGGTGACGGTTCGTTGACCGGTGCCCGCCTGCTGGCTCAGGAATTTGATGTACCTTGTATCGGACTGCCCGGAACCATCGACAACGACTTGTATGGTACGGACACAACCATCGGATATGACACTGCCCTGAATACGATTCTGGATGCAGTAGATAAAATACGTGATACCGCTACTTCACACGAACGTTTGTTCTTTGTGGAAGTAATGGGACGCGACGCCGGCTTCCTGGCATTGAACGGTGCCATTGCTGCGGGTGCCGAAGCTGCCATCATTCCGGAATTCAATACGGAAGTGGACCAGTTGGAAGAATTTATCAACAACGGTTTCCGTAAATCAAAGAGCAGTTCTATCGTGCTGGTAGCTGAAAGTGAAATCACCGGTGGAGCCATGCACTATGCAGAACGTGTGAAGAACGAATATCCGCAGTACGACGTACGTGTGACTATTTTAGGACACTTGCAGCGTGGTGGACGCCCGACCGCACACGACCGTATCATTGCCAGCCGTATGGGAGTAGCCAGCATCCAGGCCCTGATGGAAGGTCAGCGCAACGTCATGATTGGTATCGAAAACGACCAGATTGTGTACGTTCCGTTTGCCAAGGCTATCAAGAACGACAAGCCTATCGACCGCGAACTGGTTAGCGTATTGAACGAGTTGTCAATCTAACAGAACAATTCCATATAAAGAATCCCCCTTCAAAAAGCATTTAAACGTCTTTTGAAGGGGGATTTTTGTATACTGTATTTTCTTCTTTTATTTTCTCCGGCGATTTCTGCGGTGCGTACGTGCATGACGTTTATAACGTATCCAGCGGCAGCGAATCTGCCAGGCACTCAGCCCTACTACCACCAAAAGAATCAGAATCACAATCCCACTATTCAGGTTGTCGCCTTTCACGCGCGACCAAATTTCCAGCACATCTACGGTCTTGTCTCCAAAGTCACGTATCATGGCGCAACGGGCTATCACAGACTTGTCGGGATACTGTGTGTTACGCAGCTTCACCTTCTGTGCTTCCGGACCGAAGAAATAGCTGGCATCGACTTCCTTATCCAGGGTAGAATCAATACAAGCTTCCAGAATTTCCGGGGCAGCAATGGCACTCACATACCCGTTCTCTTCCATGTTACGCAAAGCGATGTCCGGCCTACAAAGGAAGTTGATAAAATAGCTGGCTGCCTTAGGATTCTTGGCATACTTAGGAATTACCCATCCGTCGTACCACACATTGCTGCCTTCTTCCGGAATGGTATAGGCAAGGTCCACTCCTACCGTTGCCGCTTCTTCCATGGCCCACTGTGCATCTCCGCTCCAGGTCATGTTCATCCAGGCCTTGCCTTTGGTCATCATTTCCTTACCAAAGTCTGCTTCCCATCCGGCCACATTCGGCTTCAACAGTTTCAGATATTTTTCCACCGAGTCCATGGAAGCCGGTGAATAGTCGTTCATCAGGTCAGCCACACTGCGGGTACTGTCTTTCAAATCCTCGCGATGCGCATACAGCAAAGCCATGCCATACGAATCGCGATAGGCATCCTTCATCAGAATCTTGCCGGAAAAGCGTTTCTCCCACAAGCATCCCCATGACTTCAGGTCTTTTTCGGAAACAAACTGCTTGTTGTAAAGCAGTCCGGCCGTACCCCACATATAGCACACGGCATAACGGCTGGCCGGCAAATCGCCTTTCACCGTCAGTTTATCTATCTGCTGACGGATATAGGGTGCCACTCCGTTCATGTAATTGGGTGAATGAGCAAAAGCCGTATCAATAGGCTGCAACAAGCCTTTGTGCAGCATTCGTTCGATGATATACTCGGAAGGACACACCACATCAAAGTCTTCATGCCCTTTCTCAATCTTTGTCAGCATGATTTCGTTGATGTCAAACGTCTGATACACGATGCGGATATCTTCTCCCGTCTGTTCCTTATAATATTCCTGAAAATCTTCCAGTACGCCTTCACCTATGTAGTCTGCCCAGTTATACACCTTGAGCACATTTTCGCGCGATTCATCAGCATTGTAGCACCCTGTCAACAGACAGCACACGCACAAAGCTACCCACCAGTTCCACCTTTTCATTTTCTGTTTCATTTATTCTTTGCTTTGTCAGCTCTACGGTTAATAATAATCAGCAGCACCAGTATCACCACAAAAATCACAGCCGACAGCGGACGAAGCTCCGGCGTAAGCCCACCCTTGCGGGCATCGGCATAAATATAGGTAGAAAGCGTTTCCAGTCCCTGATTTCCGATGGTAAACACCGTTACCGCAAAATCGTCGATGGAAATGGTCAGTGCCAGCAAGAATCCGCTTACCATTCCCGGACGGATTTCCGGAATAATCACTTTCCACAAAGCCTGCATAGGAGTAGCTCCCAAATCGAGTGCGGCCTCATATAGGTTCGGATTCATCTGTTTCAGGCGCGGCAACACACTCAGCACCACGTACGGAGTACAGAAGGTGATATGTGCCAGCACTACGGTGGTAAATCCCTGGGTAATGCCTAATGACACAAACAGCAGGAACAAGGAAATACCGGTAATAATATCTCCGTTCAATATAGGAATGGTATTGATGAATCCCATGGCTTTCCGGCTGCGGGCCTTCAGGTTATAGATTCCGATGGCAGCCACACTTCCCAACAAGGTCGATACCGTCGCAGCAATAAAGGCAATGGCTATTGTATTTATCAGCGCATTCATCAGGGAATGATGTGCTCCGGTGTTACACAAGGAGCGGTACAGGTTGAGCGAAAAGCCGGTCCAGTTGCCCAATACCTTTGCATCAGTGAAGGAATAAATCACAATAATCAATATCGGAGCATACAGCAACAACAGCAAGACCCAAAGATAGGTCTGCATCAGCACTTTCTTTACCATACCTGTCCTCCTTTCTCTGAATCACTCTTTTCATCAGAACTAAAGAGTGAAGTGGCCGCAATCAGGAACAGCATAATCAAGGAAAGGGCTGCTCCATAGTTCCACATACTGTTGTTGATATTCTCCTGAATAGTCGTACCAAACAACTTGATGTTGTTCATGGTCAGCAATTCTGCAATGGCAAAGGTAGAGATGGTCGGCATGAACACCATCATGATGCCGCTCACTACTCCAGGCATGGACAAAGGGAATACCACCTTCCAGAATACCTGGAAAGAATTGGCCCCCAAATCCTGTGCTGCTTCCACATAACTCGGGTCCATCTTCTGAAGGGTATTGTAAATCGGATAAATCATGAAAGGGATGAAGTTGTAAATCATTCCGAATATCAACGCTCCTTCTCCTAAAGGCAGACTGGCAAAGTCGAACAAGGCTACGGTAGCCAGCGTACGTATCAAGATGTTGACCCACATCGGCAAGATAAACAGCAGAATCAGCGTACGCGAATAGCTTGAATTACTGCGGCTCAGAATCCAGGCCGCCGGATAACCCAGTACGATACAACCTATCGTAGTCAGTATGGCTATACCGATGGAATAAATAAAGGTATTGACTGCTTCCGGATGGGCCAGGAATTTCCGGAAGTTTTCAAGTGTCATACGACCTGCATCATCGGTAAATGCATATACCACAATCAGCAGAAGTGGAACAATCACAAAAATGATAGAGAAAATGAGATAAGGAAGTGTCCAGCTTCGGCGTGAAAGAAAAAACAAACGCAGTTTATTCATCGTTCCTCCTGTTTTACACGTACCCGAATATCTTCAGGAGCAATAGAAATGCCCACACGGTCTCCATCATCCCACACATCGTTCGTATCGACAAACACATTCTCATCCCAGTCTGACCATACCGTCAGGTGGTAATGGTTTCCTTTGTACAAAATAAACTTGACTTCTCCAGTCAGCATGCCGTCTTCTGCATTGTCCAGCAAGTTGATTTTTCCGAAATCCACGTCTACCAGCACATCGCCCAACGACACTTTCTGAAGGTCTACCGGTGCACATTCAAACTCACATCCTAAGAATTCCACATGAGTTTCATCGATAAGCTTGCCTTCAAAAGTATTGCAGATACGCTCTTTCTTCATGATGTGAATATCAAACGGCTTCACCACCAGTCCGACTTCCGCTCCTACTTCAAAATGATGGTAATCCTGCACCAGGAATTCATATCCGCCGCACATCACCGTCATTTCATAATGCACACCTTTGAAAATAGAAGTTTCTACCACGCCTACCAACTGCGCCATATCCGAAACGGGGAAAATATAAAGATCCTCCGGACGAATGACTACGTCCACCGGAACATTCTCGCCAAATCCTTCATCCACACATTCAAACTCCGTACCGCAAAAACGTACGAGTTTATCATGAATCATGGTACCGTTGAGGATATTGCTTTCTCCGATAAAGTCCGCAACAAAAGCATTGATAGGTTCATTATAAATATCAATCGGCGTACCGATCTGCTGAATCTTTCCTTCACTCATCACGACAATCGTGTCACTTAACGTAAGTGCCTCCTCCTGATCGTGAGTGACGTACACAAACGTGATTCCCAAAGATTTATGCATTTCTTTGAGCTCCATTTGCATATCCTTACGCATTTTCAGATCGAGCGCTGCCAGCGGTTCATCCAACAACAACACTTCCGGCTCATTCACGATGGCGCGGGCAATAGCTACACGTTGTTGCTGACCACCGGAAAGAGAATCCACATCGCGGTATTCATAATCCGTCATGCCTACCATTTTCAAAGCAGCTTTCACCTTCTTCTCAATGGTCTGTTTCGGTGTTTTTTTCAGTTTCAGGCCGAAAGCGATGTTATCATACACATTCAAGTGCGGGAACAAGGCATATTTCTGGAATACCGTATTCACCGGACGCTTATGGGGAGGAGTTTGTGTTATTTCCATCCCCGAAATTCGGATTTCGCCTTCCGAAGCTGTCTGAAAACCAGCAATGAGACGCAACAACGTGGTTTTACCGCAACCGGAAGGACCAAGGATAGTCACAAACTCGCCCTTTTTCACGTTCAGAGTCACATCATCCAATGCTGTTTTATCGCCAAAGTACTTCGATACATGGCTCACCTCAATGATGGATTTATCTTCTTGCATATTCATACTAAAGTTTGGGCTGCAAAGGTACACATTTCTGCGGTTTCCACCTACGTGTTAATCTAATATAACAGTGTTTTTCGATGCCCGACAGAAAAAAAATCTATCTTTGCATAAATATTTATTCACCAATTTTACAAAAGCATGAAAAAGTTTACTTATTTAGTTATTGCAACGGCAGCGTTAAGCATGGTAGCTTGTACTGGCGGAAACAAAGCCGGATACACTATTACAGGTACAGTAGAAGGTGCAAGCGATGGTGACACCGTTTATCTTCAGGAAGCCAATGGTAGAAATCTGACCAAACTAGATACAGCCGTTATCACCAAAGGTACTTTTACCTTTGAAGGCACACAAGACTCTGTGGTTAGCCGTTATGTCACTTGTGAAGTGAACGGAGAACCGTTGATGATCGACTTCTTCCTGGAAAACGGAAAAATCAACGTTGCCCTGACCAAGGATAATGACGCTGTTACCGGTACTCCCAACAACGATGCATACCAGGAAATCAGAGCTCAAATCAATGACATCAGCAAAAAAATGAATGCCATTTATGAGGCAATGGGCAATACATCTTTAAGTGATGAGCAAAAAGAGGCCAAACAAAAAGAAGGTGCTCAGCTGGAAGAACAATATGACAAAGCAATCAAAGAAGGCGTACAAAAGAATATCACCAACCCGGTTGGAGTATTCTTGTTTAAACAAACTTTCTACAATAACTCTACGGACGAAAATGAAGCTTTGTTGCAACAAATTCCTGCTAATTTCCAGAATGACGAAACAATCGTAAGAATCAAAGAGATGACTGACAAGCAGAAAAAGACTGCTGTAGGTACTCAATTTGTTGATTTCGAAATGCAGACTCCGGAAGGAAAGACAGTGAAATTGTCTGATTATGTAGGCAAAGGAAAAGTGGTATTGGTTGACTTCTGGGCTAGCTGGTGCGGTCCTTGCCGTCGCGAAATGCCTAACCTGGTAGAAACATACGCTAAGTACAAAGGCAAAAACTTCGAAATCGTAGGTGTATCTCTCGATCAGGATGGTGCTGCATGGAAAGAAGCAATCAAGAAGCTAGACATGACTTGGCCGCAAATGTCCGACCTGAAATTCTGGCAAAGTGAAGGTGCACAGCTTTATGCTGTAAACAGCATTCCTCACACTGTATTGATCGATGGTAGCGGTAAGATTATTGCTCGCGGTCTGCACGGAGAAGAACTTCAAGCTAAAATTGCAGAAGCTGTAAAATAACAAATCCAAAGAAAGGCTTTTCCAAAGGCCTTGAAATTTATACAAGACTGTCTCAAATAGAAAATGAGACAGTCTTTTTTATTTGCGAGACTTTACGCCTCACTCTCCAAACAGATAAAAAATTCAGCCCCTGTCATTCTCAAAGAATACAGGGGCTGAATGTATGTATAAAAGTGAGGGAGATATACTCCCCTACTTTTACTCAAGCAATTAGATAAACCAACGTACGTAGCAGAAGTCCTGACGGTGTGGAAGTTCCGGATTCTTCGGGAACATACGGTAAGACACCTTGAAACTACCTGCATTTGACAAGCTGTGTTTAACCTGGAATGTATACAAGTCGCCTTCCTTCTTGACTACACTGAACGGTTCTACAGAATAAACATGTTGTTTTCCGTCTGCAGTTGTGTAAGTAGTAACCAATTCAAGTCCCACTGCATCATTCAAGCCTTTTTCATCGATAACGTAAGTAATAGTATATTCTTTTCCGCTTTCGATATCACCATTCTTCAGCTCTTCTACCTTGTCACAAGATACGATTTCAATAGAATCCCATTTAGCAACCACATCTTCTTTCCAAGCTGCGATTTCTTTTGCTTTTGCATTATCGTTAGCAGCCAAAGTCTGGAAACGTTTTGCCAGTTTGCAATAGAACTTGCTATAGTAATCATCCAACTGACGCTTCATGGTATAATGAGGAGCAATCTGTGCGATAGAATTCTTCACCACTTTGATCCAGCCTTCAGAATATCCCTTCTTATTACGTGCATAATACAACGGAAGGATTTCAGTTTCAAGAATACTGTAAATAGTAGCAGCATCCAGCTGATCCTGATGTTCCTGATTCTGGTAAGTACGTTTTTCAGTCAACGCCCAACCTGCACCTTCACGGTAACCTTCCAGCCACCATCCGTCTAATACGGAGAAATTGACAACACCGTTCATCAAAGCTTTTTCACCAGATGTACCGGATGCTTCCAACGGACGAGTCGGAGTATTCAACCAGATATCAACACCGGAAACCAGACGACGTGCC
>OGEE01001637.1_pt1 | contig 10525 bp, 13 predicted proteins | sample 1570571 | NCBI WGS metagenome assembly OGEE01 (sample SAMEA2582169, study PRJEB24529) | metagenome | biome: Human gut stool | place: China | collected 2011
GTCCAGCACGTTCAGCGGAGAGACAGGTTCTATCACCTATCATTTCAAACAATATCACAAACTCGTAATATCTTGTTAATTACCAAGTTATTACAAAGTAAACAGAAAATAAAATATCTCTTAATATCTTTGCATATCTCACTTTTTGGGTGTATTTTTGGGTGTCAATTTTCAAACACACCCAATTATGAATATCAAAAGAAACATCATTTTCGCACTGGAAAGCCGGAAGAAAAACGGTGTGCCAATCACAGAGAATGTGCCTATCCGTATGCGTGTGATATTCGCAAGCCAGCGTATAGAGTTTACAACGGGCTACCGCATCGACGCTACCAAATGGGATACGGACAAACAAAGGGTAAAGAACGGATGCACAAACAAACTGAAGCTAAGCGCATCCGAAATCAATGCAGACCTGCTAAGACAGTATACGGAGATACAGAACATCTTCAAAGAGTTTGAAGTACAGAACGTACTACCCACACCCGCACAGATAAAGGACAGCTTCAATGCAAGGATGAAGGATGCACCAGTCACAGAGCAGGAAACAGCCGAAGGACCTAAAATCAGCTTTTGGGAGGCGTTCGAGGAGTTTGTAAGGGAATGCGGGAAACAGAACGACTGGACAGACGCAACCTACGAAAAATTCGCTGCGGTAAAGAACCACCTGAAAGAGTTCAGGGATGAACTTTCCTTTGATACGTTCACCGAGAACGGACTGAATGACTATGTGGACTTCCTGCGTAACAAGAAAGATATGCGTAACAGCACCATAGGCAAGCAGATAGCCTTCCTGAAATGGTTCCTGCGGTGGAGTTTCAAGAAAGGGTACAATCAGAACATGGCTTATGACAGCTTCAAGCCCAAGCTGAAAAACACACCCAAAAAAGTGATATTCCTCACATGGGAGGAACTGAAAAGACTGAAAGACTAAAAGACACCCACAACCAAGCAGTATCTCGAACGGGTAAGGGACGTTTTTCTGTTCTGCTGTTTCAGCGGGCTGCGCTATTCGGACGTGTACAACCTCAAACGGAGCGACATCAAGCCCGACCATATAGAAGTGACAACCGTAAAGACAGCGGACAGCCTTATCATAGAGTTAAACAACCACAGCAAGGCGATACTGGAAAAATACAAAAGCGTACACTTTGAAGATCACAAGGCACTTCCGGTCATCAGCAACCAAAAGATGAACGATTATTTGAAAGAACTGGGGGAACTTGCGGAAATCAACGACCCGGTAAGGGAAACTTACTACAAGGGAAATGAACGTATAGACACCGTCACACCCAAATACGCCCTGCTGGGAACCCATGCCGGAAGACGGACATTCATCTGCAACGCTTTGGCATTGGGTATTCCCGCACAAGTGGTGATGAAGTGGACGGGACACAGCGACTACAAGGCGATGAAACCATACATAGACGTTGCCGATGACATCAAGGCCAATGCGATGAACAAATTCAACCAACTGTAAACACAACAATAGCATGGAAGAAAGAATAACGTCAATGATACCCCGCTACGGGAAACTCAACAAGACATATACGGAAATAACATCCGGTGACGGCCTCTCTTTTGAGAAGCAGAAGTTCATTCATGACTTTTACAAAGAGTATGAAGACACACAGACCTTTGAAAAGGCACTTATCAGCCTCATGCTTGAAACGGAGGGTACGCACTTTTCCATATTGCTGAACAGCCTGAAACGGGAGATTGAAAACAATATCTCAATGTATAATACCTGCAAGGAGCTTTTCGACCGTCTCGATATTGAACATATCTGCCGGCAGCATGAAAGATGTCATGACCGGGACATCGAAAGACAAATGCAAATCACAAACGAATATTACCGGGAACTTATGGAAGCTAACGGATCTTTGGAGGCAGTCGGTTTCAGGGAACATGATCGTCAGGAAGAGGAAAGGTTGGAAAAAAGATACGGGCAGTGCAAACGGGAATACGACAGGGAGAAAGCCAAGCTGGATGAACTATATGCACAGAAGGAACAGGCAAGGCGGGAAGCCCTACAATACCTGAAAAACCGCTGCGGAGACATATACAGGCTGGACGGATCGCTGCTGGCAATCCTCGAAAAATACATGACCGGCCAAAAGAAAAAGGAAGGGGAAGAAAAAGAGGCCGCCACACCGACACCCTCACCCACCTATTTTCCCATGAAACTCTTGTCAGCCGTTTACGAAAAATGTAACGGTGAACAGTTCGAAGCCATTTCCGAACTGGACTTTTACGCCAGCATGAACCTGCAACCGTGCGAAGGCAAACTGATAATAAGACCGAGGGAAAAGGCTCGTGTATGTTATCTTATTTTCCTTATGGGTGAAACACTGCACAAACCAGACAGAGAAAAATGGAGAAAGGACATCATGAACCTGCTGGGAATAGACGACACATACTATAAATCAAAATACAAAGAACCCGTTTCCGATTTTCCCAGTGACAGCAATCAGATATTTGCGAAGGAAATGCAGTCAATATTCCGATAGTCAGCGATACGCCACGACATTCCACGAAACAACCACTTTTACCACCCGAAATATTTTTCACCACTCTTTATTATCTTCTGATATTTAGTGAGATAGCGTGATACCCCATTCACGCTATCCACATCCTTACCACCCGTATCCGGGATTAACTTTGCACTGTTCGAACGAAACAAAAAAGCCCGTGCGCAGGGCTTACAGTACAAACGTTAAATTCATTCCAACATGGAAATCAGAGAACTTTTATCAAAGCCCGTATGGCAGATGACGGGAGAGGAATTTATATTACTGAACCGACACGCCCTGCAGGAAAGGGAAGCGAGAGCAGCACAGCCCGCAGCCGATACGGAAAAGAAATACGTGTACGGGATAGGCGGCATAGCACGCCTGTTCGGGTGCAGTATGCCCACAGCAAACCGCATCAAGAAAAGTGGGAAGATAGACAGAGCCATTACGCAGATAGGACGCAAAATCATCGTAGATGCGGACATGGCACTCGAACTGGCAGGACACAAAAGCGGGGGACGCAGATAAGGAGGTACGGACATGGAGTACAGAGAAAGAAAAGAAGTCACGCCCGAAGCGGCGGTGATACTGTGGCAAGCCTCACGGCTCGACCTTTCGGAAGACTACGAGAGGGCACCCGAAATACTGAAAGTACACGGTTCCGTCATAGGCACGCTGGGGAACTTCAGCGCATCAATCGGAAAAGCAAAGAGCAAGAAAACCTTCAATGTTTCCGCAATCTTGGCGGCTGCACTGAAAAACGGGACAGTGCTAAGCTACACGGCGGAACTGCCCGAAAACAGGAGGAAAATACTCTATGTGGATACCGAACAAAGTTCCTACCACTGTGCGAAAGTGGCAAAAAGAATATTACGCATGGCGGGACTGCCGACAGGCAGGAACCATAAAGACCTTGAATTCCTTGTCCTAAGGAAGTACACGCCCGAGGAACGAATAGCAATCGTGAGGGAGGCTATTTACCGCACCGAAAATGTAGGGCTGGTAGTCATTGACGGAATACGGGATATGGTGTACGACATCAACAGCCCCAGCGAGTCCACGAAGGTAATCTCCCTGCTGATGACATGGACGGGGGAAAGACACATACACATACACACCATACTGCATCAGAACAAGGGGGACGAGAACGCAAGGGGACACATCGGAACGGAGCTTAGCAACAAGGCCGAAACAGTGCTGCAAGTGGAGAAGGACGAGAAGGACCCCGACATCAGTACGGTCAAGGCAGCACATATCAGGGCGATGAACTTCGAACCGTTCGCATTCCGCATCAACGGGGAGGCATTGCCCGAACTGCTGGACGAATACCTGTTCAAACACAAGGATCCGGGAAAAGGGAAAAAGGAGAAGTTCGACCCCTACAAGGACATCACAGAGAAGCAGCACCGCATCGCACTGGAAGCGGCATTCACACTCAAAGATGAATACGGCTACAAGGAGCTTGCGGAAGAATTGAGGAAAACCTACGCCTCTGTCGGTGTCATGCTTGGGGGAAACAGGCTGACAGACCTCATTACAGTACTGAAAAACAAACGGATGATAGTACAGGAGAACGGCAGGAAATACACCTTCAAACCCGATTTTCACTATTAGCGGTATTGTATGGGAACCACTTTACTTTAGTCCCGTACCATATATATACGGAAGTAAAGTAAAGTGGATATAGCCCGTAATATACAAAAAGATACGGGCGAAAAGAAATAATAATATTCACACCTGACAAGAACAACGGTATGACAGTACGGAAAAGGGTATGGTCTCATACCAGGCCTCCACCATGACGGCACAGACCGGAAACCGCTTTACTTTAGTCTGGGGGCATATATATAGCAAAATAAAGTAAAGCGGATGCAGCCCGTAACACATGAAAGGGTACGGGTCCCCCCCCAAAAAAACAATATCTACTTAAAACAGAAATATGATGAATATGAATGAAGCGAAGCAGATACGCATAGAGGAATATCTGCACAGTCTTGGATACAGTCCGGTAAGGCAACAGGGTGGTAGTCTATGGTACAACTCACCGTTCAGGGACGAACAGGAACCCTCCTTCAAGGTGAACACCGAACGCAACCTATGGTATGATTTTGGCGCAGGCAAAGGTGGTAATATCATCGCACTGGCACAGGAGCTATACGCATCCGACAGTCTGCCCTACCTCTTGGAAAGGATAAGGGAGCAGGCACAAAACGTGCGCCCGGTCTCTTTCTCTTTTGGCAAGCAACCCTTGTCAAAGCCGAGTTTCCGGCAGTTGGAGGTAGTACCGCTCTCCTCTCCCGCCCTGTATACCTACCTGCGGCAAAGGGGAATAAATACGGAACTGGCAAAAAGAGAATGCAGGGAGGTCCGCTATCTGACCGGGGAAACCCCATACTATGCTATAGGCTTCCCCAACCGTTCGGGAGGATACGAGATACGCAACAAGCATTTCAAGGGATGCATAGCACCGAAGGACATCACCCATATACGACAATCGGAGTCGAAGGAGGCATGCTACATCTTCGAGGGATTCATGGACTACCTCTCTTTCCTCACCCTGCGGCTGGAAAGGTGTCCCGACCGTCCCGAACTTGACGGGCAGGACTACATCGTACTGAACTCGACTTCCGACCTTTCCAAAGCAATCCGACCGTTGGGCGGTTATGAAAGCATCCATTGTTTCCTTGACAACGACAAGGCGGGAATGGAGGCCGTTCAGGAGTTGCAAAAAGAGTACGGACTGCGCATACGGGACGCATCGCACATATACGAAGGGTACAACGATCTGAACGACTTCCTGCGGGATAAAAGGTCAGGACAGGCGCAACGGCAGCAAGAGAAACCGGAAGCGGAAAAAAGGCAAAGCCAGACAGAGCAGCCGAAGAAGAAAGGCAAAGGGATCAGGATGTAGCCGCACAGCCACCGGAAGGCTTTGAAAAAAGCCATAGCTCATTAGGGCTTTTTCTTAACGCAATGCACACATTGCTAAAAAAGCCCCAACGAGCCATAGGGGCGCCGCCCCTTTGGAAACCCCGTCTGCCATGCGGCATAAAGGCAAGGCAGGGGAAGTATTAACCTGAAATTATTGACAGTTATGGGATATGCAGTTTTGCATCTGGAAAAGGCAAAAGGGACGGACAGCAGGATGTCCGCACACATAGAGCGCACCGTTCACCCGAAGAATGCGGACAGAACACGCACGCACCTGAACCGGGAGCTCGTACAGTTTCCCGAAGGGGAGAGAAACCGCACGCAGGGGATAGCACACCGGGTGGAAACGGCAGGTATCAGACGCAAGGTAGGTACCAACCAAGTAAGGGCTATCCGGGTACTGCTCACCGGAAGCAACAGGGACATGAAACAAATAGAGGCGGACGGACGACTTGACGATTGGTGCAACGACAGCCTGCAATGGCTCCGGGAAACATACGGGGAACAGAACCTCGTATCGGCAGTCCTGCATATGGACGAGAAGACACCGCACATACACGCCACAGTCATACCGATAGTGACCGGAGAGCGAAGGAAAGCCGGACAGGAAGAACAGAACGGGAAGAAAAAGTACAGAAAGAAGAACCCGCAGGACGTGAGACTCTGCGCAGATGATGTAATGGCGAGGCACAGGCTAAAACACTATCAGGACACTTATGCCCAAGCCATGAACAAGTACGGCTTGCAGAGAGGCGTGGACGGCTCATTGGCAAGGCATATTTCCACCATGCAATACTACAAGGAACTGGTAGAGCAACAAGACAGCCTGCAGGAGAACATAGAAACCCTGCTGGGGCTGGAAGAGGAAGCACAGAAGAAACTGAAAAAGGTCAAGGGAGAAATCGACGTGCAGAAGATGAAGGGGGCGGCGGTGAACGCAACCACAGCCATAGCGGACGGGGTAAGTTCTCTTTTGGGCGGCAGCAAGGTCAAGAAGCTGGAAGCGGAGAATGAGGGTTTGAAGCAGGATATAGCCAATCTGCAAAGACAAGTACAAGCCGAACAGAGGGAACAGACAAAAATGGAGCACCGCCACAACAGCGAGATAAACAAGATAAACCGAAGTTACCAACAGAAAATTGCAGGGTACAACAATAGGCTGAAACAGATAGACACCTATTTCCCTATCGTAACGGAACTGCTGCCCATAGCCGAACAATGCCGGGAAGTGGGGTTTACCGAGGAACTGACAAGGCGGGTTGTCAGCCTGCAACCCGTGGAGTTCAAGGGAAGGCTCTATTCGAAGGAACACAAGGAGAAGTTCAGGACGGAGCACTCAACGGCAACAGTGGAGAGGGACCCGCAGGAGAAAGGAAAATTCAGGCTGTGCATTGACGGAGTACCCATACTCGATTGGTTCAGGAAGAAATTTCAGGAAATTAAAGAAAAGTTAGGGCTAAACACACCTGTTGAAAACAAGCAGCGAAAAGGATTGAAAATATAATTACTTAATAGCAGAGAAGGGGTATTAATTATTAGTTCTCTAAAAAACTAACGGGAAGAATAAAAAACATATTCTTCCCGTCAAGTAATATCATAACTATATTTTCCAACAGACCATATTAATATTCAGCATATTATAAGTGAATCAACAAATCTTTTATAAACATATCTCTGTTCTCACAGCTTAAGAGGTAATTCTTTTTTTCTGTTAATATAAAAATTTGTTGATTGGGATTCTTTACATAGGAATAATATTTCCCATAATGGGTACTCCCCATTACACCTATATACCCCAAAAAGCCATTACTTCCAAAATAACGGACATCATTTTGAACACCGTCATAAATAAAAGCGTTCTTAATACAAGAATACGGAATACATTTCTTACCAAACACTCTTTTTATAACGAGTTGATCCTTTTCCAAACAAATAAATGAAGGAATCACTATCAGCATGTATATGTATATAGATACAAGAATGATACCCAATAACAGGCTTGCGATTTGATCCTGCAAAGATTGTAGCATAAAAGTTCTTAATAGAAACATAAGTCCAGTAGTTAATAAGACAATCTTTAACACCAGAGACCAGCGCTCCATTATCGGCTGAAACTTTGATTTATATACGCTCATTATATTGCTATCTTTACTGTTGACTATATTACACGTATGTTATGAAATGATTGGGTTCCTTTTGCATCTCCCCTTGAAGATTTAAAGTTTTCCACAACTGCATCAAAGACATTTCCAACTCGTTCTATGGGTAGATTTAAAATCAAAACTTCTTTTCCATAAGGACAAAAGACTGTATTCTTATAATTAAACTTTGAGCTTTTCATTGTTAACATAGCCGAATAACCGGCCTTAACACTCTTTTTCCAAAAAAGTTGTTTCTTTTTAGTTTTAAATTCCACAGCAAAAGAATTACCATTAACGATACGCCCAATAGTCATTGTGCTTTTATATTTTCCATTCTTGATTGTTAATGAAGCATCTTTAAATCCCTTAAAACCTGGCTCAATCGGAGTTGGCTCTGCTGCCCGTGTAGCTGAAACAACTTCATCCAAATCATAAGTTTAGGCCCTCTTAGACTATTACCGATTACAACGTAACCTTTTATATTACCGAGTAAGGACAAATCATTATCAGTGAACGTAAAATAAGGGGTAACGTCGAATAAGTCAACTGTATTAAAAGAAAAAATATCTGAATATTTATCCTTGTACGTATTTATCATCTCTTGTATTAAGTGAGAATCATCACTTTCCATATCAAATATTTTATCGAGCTCCCTATCTGCCTGCTCCCATAAAATATACGCCCCTTCAAAGCCCAACTGCTGAAAATAAGTAAATCTTTCATTTTCTGTCATGTTTTTAAGCTGCCGGAGCGTCTCGCTATACACCTGTTCATCTTTAAAATGAAGAACTGGCATATTCAAGTACTCACTAACACTTCTCGTTTCTTTTACCCACATATCCATTGTCGAAACCTCAACATCCGGTATGGTTTCTTGTGCAGAACCGATAAATTCATTTTCGCTATTGCAAGATAACAAGCTTACAATCATGCATGCACTCAAAATACAACCAAAAATCTTTTCAATTTTCATAGTGTATGATTTTGTATTAAACAATTATTTTATTTAAAAGGCTTTACCTTAACAGTAACCTTTTCCGTTTTATTAGCATGGTTATAAAACACATTACTACAACTTTGAAAGATGATCAAACATCCGAACAATACAAATACTATTTTCTTCATAAATGATATTTTTTATTTAAACAATCCATATATTATTTCTTGTAACAATCCACCAAAATCCATTTCCACTTTATGCTTTTTAAATTTATAGTAAGGCATTAAGATAGGAGTAACTCCCCCACGTTCAAAAGGATATTCACGATACCCCCTTATACCTAATTCCGTTCCAAAAGAATCCGTTATATCGAAAGCAACACTGCCTCCGTAGTCATTACGGCTGAATGAAGTAACAGGAGTAAATAAAAAACCGCCAAATACATGCAAACTCATTCGGGAATTAAAGGAATAAGAAAGTTTACCCGATATACCAAATGTTTCATCCACATGGCGAGGAGTACTCAACTTCATTGCATGCAATGCAACATCAGCAAATAAATTATCTGACAATGATTTGTTATATCCAATAGCAGCATAGTTAAAAACACCAATACCAATTAAATTCATTTGGCGTCCCATGCCGTAAACGTGACCATTCCACAATGGGGCTATTACCCCCGACACATTATATTCCCCTTTATGTAAAGGACTTTGGTCTGTGTAAAAAAACGGCCCACCCTTCTTGAATTGAAGAGTAACACCAGAATTTGCAAAAATAACAGAATTTTGATATTCCCAAATAGGATATTTAACCGAATCAACTGCAAAATCTTTGTGAAAACGCAAATACCGTTTTCCCACAGGATTCATATCAACCCACTTCGATTCTTGACCATACATCCCAAGAGGACACATGATGATCCAAAACAAAATAAATGCTGCAAAACTAATTAATGTAGTCACCTTTCTATACATATTGATTTTCATCATTATGCCCAAAGCATGAAAATAAAAGCATCATACACAAGGGCTGTAAATAAATCCACTGTCAATTTACATTTCTGCGATATTTATTTAAATGAACAATCAGGATTTTTGCACGATTTTTTACATAATCCTTTAACAGATAATATAAACAGAAAAACTATTACGAAGCATTTTGTATAATATTCCTGTTCGAATAAATCAACAAGCAGTGGGATTATAATGAATGTTGATAGACAAAAGATCATTATCAGAGTGCTTTTTTTCATGTTTTAGCAAAAAGTAGCAACTCCTACTAAGGCGCCGCTCTACCCACCTAAAGCGGTTCCCGATACTGTACCGATAACAGGTAGTGTGACAGTACCAACTCCTGCACCACCAAGCGCACCCTTTCCAGATTATCCATTGAAATATTTATCACTTCTTGAAGGTATCTCTCAAAAAGAACATGATTAGAGCCTCCTATTTCTTCAACTGTATCATCGGAACATAAAATTAAAAACATAATTGGCAAAATCAACAACATACATACTGTTTCATAATTAATATAATTAAGGTTAATACTGAATATGTTAGAAATCGAAAGTCCCATGCTTATAAGAGGCCCGGGAAGGGATATAATAATCCTCACCTGGGGTTTGGGGCTGCATAAAATCTTGTCTGAATATTTCTGGAGGATTATCTGCTACCACATCTGCATCATGGATATATATGTTAAAATAGCATTCGGGTTCTCTCTTTTGGTTATATGGCCCTTCTCCCACAAAAGTAAATTTGTAGAAACCGATTTTTTCCCCGTCTTTTCTGACCGTAAGAAACCAGATATTACCAGTACTTATCGTTTTAAATCTTAATCCTTTCAATGCAGAATACCTTTCCTCTATAAACTGCCCATTCAAATATGTCTGTTTTTTACACGTAAAAGGCAACTCAAACTTGCCACCTTCAGCTGGTAGAATAAAGGGATTTTGTTCCGAATGGATTTTATACATAAATGTCAACTCCCCTTTATCT
>OGEE01001641.1_pt1 | contig 10489 bp, 7 predicted proteins | sample 1570571 | NCBI WGS metagenome assembly OGEE01 (sample SAMEA2582169, study PRJEB24529) | metagenome | biome: Human gut stool | place: China | collected 2011
TGCCATATAATACAAAAAAACATAATACCCATTGAATATGAGAAAAATGTATATCAGACACAACAATTAAGAGTTGATTCAAACTTTGTCTCAATCTTTAATATTATTGTATTAGAAGGAAGCAACCGTATGAGATTAGAGAATAACCAGATTGCCATTACTGATAAAATTGCTAAGCAAATATTTGGAACTGAATCTCCGATAGGTAAGCAATTTATATTTCCTAATACAAATAATACAAAGATGACAATAGTTGCAGTGGTAAAATCATGGGAAGGTCATTCTTTATATCCTTTTGATATATTATTACCTTATGAGGATCAAGATCCACATTGGGGGAGTCAACGAAGCCATACACTTTTCCGTATTTACCCTAATAGTGATATAAATGCATTGGAGAAAAGATTGGCTAAATATGAAGTGCAACAAGACTCATATAAACAGTTAATGTCTACTCCTATTGCTTTATTATCTACCTTACGAAGTACACATCCGAGAGAAGATGTTAATGTCAAATTGAATCACATTCGTCTTTTTGCCTGGATTGGAGCTTTGGTTATTATTTGTGGATTATGTAACTATTTAACAATGCTTGTTACTCGTATTCGAATGCGAAAACGTGAATTGGCATTACGGAAAGTAAATGGAGCTTCTAATGGTAGTTTGCTGTCATTACTTCTTTGGGAATTGGTATTGTTACTCATTGTATCATCGGGATTAGGACTTATGATAATAGAACTCATTTTACCGGGCTTTAGATCTCTATCACAAATAGCCGAGGATACTTCATTCTATTATAGTGAAACGCTTATGTATATATTATTATTAATATTGATAACTATAAGTCTGGCAGCCATACTTATCCGATATGTCAGCAAGCAGTCTTTGCTTGATAGTATTAAACATAAATCAAATCTTCATCTTTCCGGTTGGTTTTATAAAGGAAGTGTTTCCTTTCAATTATTTGTTAGTATTGGTTTGGTGTTTTGTACTATGGTGATGATGAAACAGCTGGATTATCTATTGAATTCAAAAGAACTTGGGTTGAATAGACATAATATAGGAGTTATAGCTTCCGGTTATGGATTTGAAGGTGTTCCTTTTAAAGAAATTCTGGAACAAATGCCTGATGTTATAGAATGTTTATATGGCTTTTATACTCCTATTCCTAAAATGTCATTTTATAGTTATGAAGTGAGGGAATGGGAAGGACAGGCGGACAAAGAACAACGTATCAAGTTAGAGAAGGAAACCATCAATCAGGATTATGCTAATTTTTTCCAAGTTGAAGTTTTGGAAGGTAATATGTTGGATGAAAAAGACGGGAAAGAGGCGGTCCTTATAAATGAAGCTGCGGCAAAGGCTTTTGGTTGGGATCATCCTATTGGAAAGAAGATACACCTGAACGAAAAATGTATAGTAAAAGGGGTTATTAAAAATATTTATTATAATGCCCCGATACATCCGGTTACTCCAGCTATATTCTTCTTGCCGGACAACAAGCAAAAAAGTGAAAATAGAGGTCATTTGATTTTTAAGTTTAAAGAGGGTACCTGGAAAAATGTTTCTCAAAAATTGAGAGAAGAAGCTTATAAAGTTAATCCGAATGCAGAATTACGTTTGATTAATATGGAGGAGAAATACGATGAGTACATGAAATCGGAAAATTCTTTAAGTATGCTATTGAGTATTGTTTCCTTTATATGCATAGCAATTGCCGTATTCGGCATCTTTTCTTTAGTTACTTTATCGTGCGAGCAACGTCGTAAAGAGATTGCTATTCGTAAAGTCAATGGTGCCAGTATAGGAACAATTCTGAATTTATTCTTTAAAGAATATCTGCTTTTGCTTATCATTGCATCATGTATCGCTTTTCCATTAGGATACGTCATTATGAAACATTGGCTTGAAAGTTATGTAAAACAGACTCCGATAAGTCTTTGGATATATGGAGGAATATTTATTGTAATGCTTCTTATCATTTTCCTGAGCATTATTTGGAGAGTATGGAAAGCAGCCCGGCAGAATCCGGCAGAGGTGATTAAAAGTGAGTAAGAATATTATTTAATAAAAGCAATATGAAGAATCAGTTATCAGCTATCAAGGCCCTGTTTCGTTTTAGAATTTATACGATAATAAATATTATAGGGCTTGCGATTAGTGTAGCGGCAACATTAATAATCGTACGTTATATTCATCAGGAAGTGACCGTAGACCACTTTTGCAAGGATCTGAATCAATTATATATATTGACAGCTCAAAGAAGTAACGGTCATATTTCAATAATTGACAATACGGACAGGAATAATGATCCTAATTTTATTGATCCGATGAAGAATCCGGAAGTAGAAAAGTATTCATATTGCATTTCTTTTAAGGATGATTATATCATAGTTGATGATCACCGTTTTCAAGCCAATGTTTTAGTGACCGATAGTTTCTTTCTACAACTAATGGATTATCCTGTCATTTCAGGCATTAAGACTATTCAACGTCCGGATGATGCGATCATTACCCGAAAATATGCTAAACATCTTTTTAAGGATGAAAACCCGCTTGGAAAGCAACTTGTTTCTTCCGCAGGCTATACACTTACTATACGGGGAATTGTAGATGAACCGGATACCAAATCCTCTTTGCAGTTTGATTTGATAACTCCTGTGAATCAGGGAAAATATATGGATTGGAGCCGAATGGGATTTTGTATAACACGTTTGGTTAAGGGTACGGAGTTGGCTAAGTTTAATGAAAAAATCTCTAAACCACAGTCATTGATTTGTTTTAGTCATTCACCTATACAATTCAGGCTTTTTCCATTGAAAGAGCTATATTTTAATAAGGTGGTAAGCTCTGCATCCGGTTTCTTCTTAAGAGGAAATAAAGAACATGTTATTGTGTTGTCTGTTGTAGCATGTATGCTGTTGCTGGTCGGAATTTTCAATTTTATCAATATCTACACGGTTATTATACTGAAGCGGGCGCGTGAGTTTGGAGTTAAAAAGGTGTATGGTGCGAGTGGTATTCAAGTATTTTCCCAAATATATGCAGAAAATCTATGTATGGTTGCTACTTCAATGCTGATTATATGGATGCTGATAGAGGTTACAGCAGGGTTATTCGCAACTGTATATTCAATACCCGTGAAACCGGATCTAAAGTTTGATTTACTACTGTCTCTTATTATATTATTCGGGTTACCGTTAATTACGTCTATCTATCCCTTTTTAAGATACAATTACTCTTCACCTATCACCTCATTGCGTTCAGTCAGTGTCGGGGGACATTCCATTGTGTCTCGTGCATTTTTTCTATTCGTTCAATATATCATCACTTTCTGTTTAATTGTGGTTTCCTTGTATTTTGTGCGCCAGTTATATACTATGCTTCATGCTGATTTGGGTTATCGGGCAAAGGATATTATATCTTGCCAATTCCTGTCACACGAGACACAAAACAGGAGGTATGCAAGTGATGAAGAATGGCAGAAAGAGCACGATTTGGAACAGCACAAAGAACAAGTTATTAAGCAGAAAATGAATGCGTGTCCTTTGTTCGTTACATGGAGCTATGGTGAAATTCCTATAAATCTGGAACCTTACATTAACTTGGAAGCGGATAACGGAGAAAAACATAAAGTAGCCCTTATGAATGCCGATAAAGAGTATATGGATATGTTCGGATTGAAACTGAAAGAAGGGAGGGAGTGGAACGACAAAGATCAGTTTGCCCAGTATAAAATGATTATCAACGAAACAGCTAAGAAGTTATTTCAAATAAAGAATATAGAGGAGGCTTCATTACAGCCGGAATCACGTTTGTGGTGGAGTATGGGAATAGATGAAGGGAAAAATCCTCCTTTCGAGATAGTAGGAGTAATAGAGGATTTTCGGACAGGACATTTGGCGAAAGGAGATGCTCCTTTAGCTATATTATATGATAAAGGAGATAATCCTACTAACCCTTTGATAGCGACAATTGTGGAAGGAAAGCGTAAAGAAGCGGTTGATTTTCTGAAAGAGTTGCATGATGAAGTGTTGGGACAGGGAGAATTTGATTACTCGTTTGTGGAAGATGAAGTGAAAAAGTTGTATGATGAAGATAAAAGAGCCACTCAGATCTATGTCACTTTTGCCGGACTGGCTATCTGCATATCCTGTCTCGGCCTGTTCGGTCTGTCGTTGTATGATATTCGCCAGAGATATCGGGAGATAGCCTTGCGCAAGGTAAATGGCGCTACAGGCAAACAAGTGGCCTTATTGCTGGTACGGAAGTATCTATATATACTGGGGGCGGCATTTGCAGTTGCTATTCCTTTGGCCTATTATATCATTCATGATTATACCAAGGACTTTACAGTGAAAGCTCCAGTCGGAGTCGATATATTTATAACAGGTTTTATTCTTACATTAATAATCTCTTTAGGAACATTGTTATGGCAGGTTCGTAGGGCTGTCCGCATCAATCCGGCATTGATAATGAAGAGTGAATAAATACAATGTTTTTTGTTGTTTTTAGTTTAAAAGACAATTGAATAAATTATCTTTGCACTATTCCAATTTTATATCAAATAGGAGAATGTGTATGAATAGAATGAAAGTTTTTTTATTGTTGGCAGTTATGATTGGTTTTAGTTCATGCCAGTCGAGAAGTAAACAAAACATAGAGCAGGAGGTAGAAGTTGACAGTTTGTCGACTAACCCAACTGAAGAGATAAAAATAATAACCGGAGTTGTAAAGGACGCTTCAATGAATAACTTTATGCTAATTACCTTGCAAGGAGATACACTCTTTATTAGTACAATGGATCAAGAGCCAAACGATGTAGCAGGCTTTGAGTTAGGAGATACGGTGAGAGTGAATTATATAGAAGAGGAGGAAGAACCCGGGTTAAATACTATACCGACCGCTCAAAAAGTGATTGTGATAGGAAAGAAAAACCGGAATCAATAAATAATTAATCTAACAATAACGTAGAATTATGAAAAAGAAAATGTTGGCAACAACTTTGTTGACAGGGCTATTGGCTGCATGTAGTGGAAACTCTGCTTCCGTCACAGGAGTATGGATTGAGCCTATCCCAGGAATGGAAGACCAAGTGCAGGGTATTAAACTGGAAGAAGGTGGTATTGCATCTTCCGTTAATATGGCTACATTAGTTTATAAAAATTGGAAGCAGGAAGGTGATCAACTGATTCTGGCAGGAAACAGTATTGGCAATGGGCAGACAATTGAGTTTATAGATACAATGAAGATAAAAAAAATAACGGCTGACTCGTTAGTTTTGGATAATCGGGGAATGGAGATTCGCTATGCGAAACAGAAATGATGTAATTTAATATGTGAACATACATTTTATCCAATAAATAAAAAAAGCTACTTCCCTTTTTATGGAATCAGGAAAGTAGCTTTTTTATATGATTCTAATACTGATTACAAAATATCCAAAGCCTTGAATGCTTTTACTAACTTCTCAACAGCACGGTCAATCTGCTCTTTTGTATGAGTAGCCATTAATGCCACACGCACCAATGTGTCTTGTGGAGCACATGCGGGTGGAATAACCGGATTTATGAATACCCCTTCATCGAAAGCCAGTTTAGTAACCATGAAAGTCTTGTCTGTATCACGTACATAAAGAGGAATGATAGGTGATTCGGTAGCACCGATTTCGAAACCTGCCTCACGGAAACGTTTCAAAGCATAGTTGGTAGCTTCCCACAGAGCTTCGAGTCTTTCCGGCTCATTCTGAATGATATGAAGAGCTTCTAAAGCAGATGCAGTAGCAGCCGGAGTATTGGATGCACTAAATATATATGTACGAGCATTGTGACGCAACCAGTTGATGATAGAAGAGTCAGCAGCGATAAAACCACCGATAGAAGCCAAAGACTTGCTGAAAGTACCCATAATCAGATCAATCTCATGAGTTAATCCGAAGTGGTCACAAACACCGCGTCCCTGCTTTCCGAATACACCTAAACCATGAGCTTCATCTACCATGATAGTAGCATTGTACTTATGTTTCAAACGTACAATTTCAGGTAAGTTTGCCAAATCGCCTTCCATGGAGAATACGCCGTCAACGATAATCAGTTTTACTGAATCTGGATTGCACTTTTGCAGTTGCTTTTCCAAATCAGCCATATCATTGTGCTTATATTTTAATTGCTGGGAGAAGGAAAGACGACGACCGTCTACGATCGAAGCGTGGTCACGATCATCACAAATGATATAATCATTGCGGTCTGTCAATGCAGGAATAACTCCGGAATTAACTGTGAAACCGGTTGAGAAACAAAGCGCTTCATCTTTACCTACAAAGGCGGCCAGTTCTTTCTCCAGTTGGACATGCAGATCAAGCGTACCGTTCAAAAAACGTGAACCGGCACAACCGGAACCGTATTTGCGCATGGCTTTGATACCTGCTTCAATCACTCTTTCATCTCCCGTAAGGCCAGTGTATGCATTGGAACCGAACATCAACACTTCGTGTCCGCCCATTTCTACCTCTGTACCCTGCTTTCCTTCTATCTCACGGAAATATGGGTAAACGCCCTGTGCCATAAACTTTTGTGGCAGGTCGTACTTAGCTAACTTCTCTTGTAATAATCCCATGAATTATAATTTATTATACTCATACTCAGATCGTTCGCTGACGATCTTACATCCTTTTATCTTAACAAGTGTTTAAAAACAGGGGGCAAAGATAACAAAATTTGCTTTTATCTGTTCTTTTTAAGAGAAAAAAGTTGCTCTCGTATGATTAGAAACCTCTAATAGATTAAAATTTAAGATATTTATATTACTTTTGTCGTCTACAATCGACAAGAATAGCATGAACGAAAGAATGAAAAAAATAAAATTCGTCGTCAATCCTATTTCGGGAACACAAAGTAAAGAATTGATTCTTAACTTGCTGGACGAAAAAATAGACAAGGCGAGATACTCTTGGGAAGTAGTGTATACGGAAAGAGCCGGTCATGCAGTAGAAATAGCTGCCAAAGCTGCCGAAGAGAAAACAGATATAGTAGTGGCTATCGGTGGGGACGGAACGATCAATGAAATAGCTCGTTCGTTGGTGCATACTGATACCGCAATGGGAATTATTCCCTGCGGATCGGGCAATGGACTGGCGAGGCATCTGCATATACCGATGGAACCGAAGAGAGCATTGGAAGTGCTGAACGAAGGTTGCATGGATGTGATAGATTATGGTAAGATTAACGGTACGGATTTTTTCTGCACTTGCGGAGTGGGATTCGACGCGTTTGTCAGTCTGAAGTTTGCGCATGCCGGTAAACGGGGGCTATTGACTTATCTGGAGAAAACCCTGCAGGAAAGTCTTAAATATGAGCCGGAAACGTACGAACTGGAAACGGAAAACGGAGTTTCCAAGTATAAAGCCTTCCTGATTGCCTGCGGAAACGCGTCGCAATATGGAAACAATGCTTATATCGCACCGCAAGCCACTCTGACAGATGGTTTGCTGGATGTGACTATTCTCGAACCGTTCACCGTATTGGACGTTCCTTCATTGGCCTTTCAATTATTCAATAAAACAATCGATCAGAATAGCCGTATCAAGACTTTCCGCTGCAAGCAGTTGTGCATCCGCCGGACTACTCCGGGTGTCGTGCATTTTGATGGTGACCCCATGGAAACGGATGCCAATGTAAATATTCAGCTGATTCAAAGAGGATTGCGCGTGGTAGTGCCACGAGCACCGGAAAAGGATGCAGCCAATGTGCTCCAAAGAGCGCAGGAATATATGAATGGCATCAAATTGATGAATGAAGCCATCGTTGACAATATAACAGATAGAAACAAGAAAATATTGAAAAAGCTGACAAAGAAAGTCTGATAAAATAACGGATTACTGACACCGAATTACAAATTATTGCGTACTTTTGCGCAGTTTTGGTTCGATCAAAATAAAAACGCGAGTGATAATCGTTTAAATAAAAAATATATGTTTAGAACGCACACATGTGGAGAGCTTAGAATCTCTGATGTAAACAAGCAAGTCACGCTGTCCGGATGGGTACAGCGCAGCCGTAAGATGGGAGGGATGACTTTCATTGACCTTCGCGACCGTTACGGAATTACCAAATTGCTTTTTAATGAAGAAATTAATGCTGAACTCTGTGAACGTGCTAATAAATTGGGACGTGAGTTCGTCATTCAAGTGACAGGAACGGTTAATGAACGTTTCAGCAAGAATGCAAACATTCCTACCGGAGACATTGAAATCATTGTTTCCGAACTGAACGTACTAAATACTGCCATGATTCCTCCGTTCACTATCGAAGATAACACGGATGGGGGTGATGATATCCGCATGAAATACCGTTATCTGGATTTACGCCGTAACGCTGTACGTTCCAATTTGGAACTGCGTCATAAAATGACAATTGAAGTTCGCAAATATCTGGATAGTCTGGGTTTCATCGAAGTGGAAACGCCCGTTTTGATCGGTTCTACTCCTGAAGGCGCACGCGACTTCGTGGTGCCGTCACGTATGAATCCGGGACAGTTCTATGCACTTCCGCAGTCTCCGCAGACCTTGAAACAGTTGTTGATGGTTTCCGGTTTCGACCGTTATTTCCAGATTGCGAAATGTTTCCGCGACGAGGACTTACGTGCCGACCGTCAACCGGAATTTACACAGATCGACTGTGAAATGAGCTTCGTTGAGCAAGAAGATATTATCTCTACTTTCGAAGGAATGGCTAAACATTTGTTTAAGACTCTTCGTGGTGTGGAACTGAATGAACCATTCCAACGTATGTCTTGGGCGGACGCCATGAAATATTATGGTAGCGATAAACCGGATTTGCGTTTCGGCATGAAGTTCGTGGAACTGATGGACATCATGAAAGGTCACGGATTCTCTGTATTCGATAATGCGGCTTATGTGGGCGGTATCTGCGCCGAAGGTGCTGCGACTTATACCCGCAAGCAACTGGATGCATTGACCGAATTTGTAAAGAAACCGCAGATTGGTGCGAAAGGAATGGTTTATGCCCGTGTGGAAGCCGACGGAACGGTGAAATCGAGTGTAGATAAATTCTATACGCAGGAGGTGCTCCAGCAAATGAAAGAAGCATTCGGAGCTAAACCGGGTGATTTGATTCTGATTCTGTCTGGCGACGATGTAATGAAAACACGTAAACAACTTTGCGAGCTTCGTCTGGAAATGGGTGCTCAACTGGGATTGCGTGATAAGAATAAGTTTGTTTGCCTTTGGGTGATTGACTTCCCGATGTTCGAATGGAGCGAAGAGGAAGGCCGTCTGATGGCTATGCATCATCCGTTTACTCATCCGAAAGAGGAAGACATTCCGATGTTGGACACTGATCCGGCAGCTGTACGTGCAGATGCATACGATATGGTAATCAACGGTGTGGAAGTTGGCGGCGGTTCTATCCGTATCCACGATGCGAAATTGCAGGCGAAGATGTTCGAGATTCTTGGATTCACTCCGGAGAAGGCAGAGGCACAGTTTGGCTTCCTGATGAATGCCTTTAAGTATGGTGCGCCTCCTCACGGTGGTTTGGCATACGGACTCGACCGTTGGGTGTCTTTGTTTGCAGGATTGGATTCTATACGTGACTGTATTGCGTTCCCGAAAAATAATTCCGGACGTGATGTGATGTTGGACGCACCCTCTGCAATCGACCAGAGCCAGCTTGATGAACTGAATTTGATCGTAGATTTGAAAGAGGACGAGTGAAAGAATCTGTACGCATATTCCGTTTTATAGTCATCGGTACAATGAACGCTTTGATTATGGCGTTGGTTGTATGGTTAATGATGAAAGAAATGTCATTTGACGGCGACTATATGGTGGCTAATATAACAGCGTATCTGATAGCTCAAATCCATAACTTTATCTGGTGCAAATACTGGATATTCCCTGTAGAAAATAAAAAGAATAGTATCTGGAAACAGATACTGCTCTTTTGTTCTGCTTTTGCCGTGGCTTACACCGCACAGTTTTTATTTCTTGTGTTATTGGTAGAAGGATTGGACGTGAATGAATATCTGGCTCAATTCTTGGGATTGTTTATTTATGGAGGGGCTAATTTCCTAGCCAACAAAAAAATAACGTTTCAATGAGATAGTTATTTATGATGATATATTGAAAGGGTACAGAGTTCTAAATTTAGATTTGAACTCTGTGCCCTTCTTTTTTCTTTATTAGATAAACCTCCTGCAATGAAGGTATGTGGGTAAGCCTTTAATCCAGAAAGCGTTTGGTAAGTCCATCATATTCGTCAATCCGACGATCACGAAGGAAAGGCCACCAACGGCGAACGTTTTCCGAACGTTCCATATCTATTTCCACTACTATGTTTTCCGGGTGATCGTTTCCGGCTTGTGTCAGAAATTCCCCTTGTGGTCCTGCTACAAAACTGTTTCCCCAGAATAAGATACCGTTTGTCTGTCCGGAAGGATCAGGTTCGTGTCCTACACGGTTGACGGAGAT
>OGEE01001647.1_pt1 | contig 10459 bp, 8 predicted proteins | sample 1570571 | NCBI WGS metagenome assembly OGEE01 (sample SAMEA2582169, study PRJEB24529) | metagenome | biome: Human gut stool | place: China | collected 2011
CAAACAGTTCTATTTTTTATATTTCTATACACTTTGTTGGCATGCAATTAACATAACCTGCGAAAATCCGTGCCACCACCTGTAAGCGGCAGTTCTAAGTTAAACTCTGGTTTATTTTTGCTCTGCTTCATAGGCTTCACGACAGGCTTTGGCAAGCTGGTCTCCGCAGGAAGTTCCGCGTCCGTTGCAGGAAATTCCACCGATTTTCTGTTCTACCTGCTCAACGGTAAGACCTTCCACAAGCTTTGGAATTGCCTGAAGATTTCCATTACATCCACCGGTGAATTTTACATTGTGAACAATATTTCCCTCTAATTCCAACTCAATCAGAGTGGAACATGTACCTTTTGTTTTGTATACATACTTCATAATATATGCAGACCTCCTCTTTTGATGATACGATTCCATACATTATATATCATCCCGGAAGTGTTCGACAAGTTCTTTTTTTGGAAAATCAAAATACCCCGGATGTTATACCGGGGCATGAGTTAGTTGTTTATATTGTTAAAGTCGATACATAAATCTGGATAGATTCCTACGTTAATCGTATCTGAGAATGAGTATTCGTCAATATCCCCATGTTCCAGATCGTATACAGTAATCCGTTTTTTGTCTGGATCAACAATCCAGTATTCACGAACACCAGCAGTACGGTATTTGAATAGTTTTGTGTAATAGTCCATTCGTCTGCTGCCAGATGATACTATTTCTATAATCCAATCTGGTGCACCATTGCAGCCTTTATCTGTGAGTTTGGATTTGTCGCAGATGACGCTTATATCCGGTTCAACATAATTTTTGTCATCTGCATTTAGAAAAACGGCAAATGGAGCGATATATGGCTCACACGAACCCCCTCTTGATTTTATATAGGTGTTAATGATGGTAAAGAGATTGCCGGCTATAAGCTGATGTCTGCGTGTGGGTGGAGCTATGTAATAGATTTGACCATCGATCAGTTCGGCGCGTTCCCCATCCGGGAGGTTATAAATATCATCTGTAGTATAGATTCTTTCCTGTGGTAAAGTCATTAGAACACCACCTTTCATAAATAATAGGGGATAAGAGTATCTTCATCATCTTGCAATAGAATTATAGCTTATAATTAAAAATATGTACATAATATAAAAAAATAAAGATATCTGTTTGTGGAGGGTTACTGTTGGCTTAGCAGTAAAACACTTGCTGTTTTGCTGCGGAGGACGGCAATTAAATTACGTATACATAAATCCGACAGGATAATTTTCAGTTAATAAAAAATTCACAAATCGTTTACGCCTATTTTTGTTGTGGTGAAGCCTAAAAAGTGTTACAATAGCGATACCGTGCGAGGTTTCTGCATAAATGGCAGAAATTTTTCAAATAACAGAGCCGGGACAGGAATAGGAGTTTTTATGGGAGCATTGACAAAAATCTTCGGGACACACAGCGAGAGAGAGCTGAAAAGAATCTATCCGCTTGTTGACAAAGTAGAGTCTTATCGTGACTCTATGCAGAAACTTTCCGATGAAGAATTAAGAAACAAAACAAAAGAATATAAAGAGCGTCTGGAAAAGGGCGAGACTTTGGATGACCTTTTGCCGGAAGCATTTGCAACGGTTCGTGAAGCAGCAAAACGTGTGCTCGGCATGGAGCATTACCGCGTACAGATTATCGGTGGTATCATTCTTCATCAGGGACGTATTGCAGAGATGAAGACCGGTGAAGGTAAGACACTTGTTTCTACACTGCCGGCATACCTGAATGCACTGGAAGGCAAAGGTGTCTGCATCGTAACCGTCAATGATTACCTTGCAAAACGAGATTCTGAGTGGATGGGACAGGTTCATGAATTTCTTGGACTGAAAGTCGGTGTCGTGTTAAATTCCATGACGAACGATGAGCGCAGGGAAGCATATAACTGTGATATTACTTATGTTACAAATAACGAACTTGGTTTCGATTATCTGAGAGATAACATGGTGATTTACAAAGAGCAGCTTGTTCAGCGTGGATTGCATTATGCCATCATCGATGAGGTCGACTCAGTATTGATCGACGAGGCGAGAACACCACTGATCATTTCCGGTCAGAGTGGTAAATCCACCAAGCTATATGAAGCGTGCGATATTCTCGCAACACAGTTAAAACGTGGTGAGGATGTGCCGGAGTACTCCAAGATGGATGCCATCATGGGAATTGAACAGGAGGAGACAGGAGACTTTGTTGTCAATGAGAAGGACAAAGTTGTCAACCTGACACAGGAAGGTGTGAAAAAGGTTGAGCAGTTCTTCAAGATCGATAACCTTGCAGATGCAGAGAACCTTGAGATCCAGCACAATGTGATCCTTGCTCTGAGAGCACATAATCTGATGTTCCGCGATCAGGACTACGTGGTAAAAGATAACGAGGTTATGATCGTTGATGAATTTACCGGACGTATTATGCCGGGACGCCGTTATTCAGACGGACTTCATCAGGCGATCGAAGCGAAAGAGCATGTAAAAGTAAAACGTGAGAGCAAGACGCTTGCAACGATCACATTCCAGAACTTCTTTAACAAATTTGACAAAAAGGCCGGTATGACTGGTACAGCACTCACAGAGGAAAAGGAGTTCCGTGATATTTACGGTATGGACGTTATTGAAATCCCGACCAATAAACCGGTCCAGCGTATCGATCATCATGATGCCGTATATAAGACCAAGAAAGAAAAATATCGTGCAGTTGTCGAGGAAGTGAAGAAGGCACATGAGAAAGGACAGCCGGTACTGGTTGGTACGATCAACATTGATACTTCTGAGTTACTCAGCGGCATGTTAAAAAGAGAGGGAATCCCTCATACTGTATTAAATGCGAAGTTCCACGAACTGGAGGCTGAGATCGTAGCAGGTGCCGGACAGCATGGAGCAGTTACGATCGCGACAAACATGGCAGGCCGTGGTACGGATATTAAGCTTGATGACGACGCAAGAGCAGCAGGCGGTTTAAAGATCATTGGTACGGAACGTCATGAATCAAGACGTATTGACAATCAGCTCCGCGGTCGTTCCGGACGTCAGGGAGATGTGGGAGAATCACAGTTCTTCATTTCACTTGAAGATGATCTGATGAGACTCTTTGGCTCTGATAAACTGATGGATGTGTTCAATGCACTTGGTGTTCCGGAAAATGAACAGATCCAGCACAAGATGCTTACCTCTGCCATCGAGAAAGCACAGCAGAAGATTGAGGCTAATAACTACGGAATCCGAAAGAATCTGTTGGAGTACGATCAGGTTATGAATGATCAGAGAGAGATTATTTACAAAGAGCGTCTGCGCGTGTTAAATGGAGAGAGCATGAGAGATGCGATTTTCAAGATGATCACAGACCGCGTAGAGAGTTGTGTGGACACCTGTATTTCTTCTGAGATTCCAAAAGATGAGTGGAATTTAAATGAACTGAATCAGTTACTGCTTCCTATCATTCCTCTGGAACCTATAACGGAAGAAACGATTGCTGATATCAGGAATAACAAAGAACTTAAGCATCTCCTGAAAGAGAAAGCTGTGAAGTTATATGAAGCAAAAGAGACAGAGTTCCCTGAACCGGAACAGTTCCGTGAGTTAGAGCGAGTTGTCTTATTGAAAGTGATTGACCAAAAATGGATGGATCACATTGATGACATGGATCAGCTTCGTCAGGGTATCGGACTTCAGGCATATGGACAGAGAGATCCGCTTGTTGAGTACAAGATGGCAGGATTCGATATGTTTGATGAGATGACAGCCAATATTCAGGAAGATACGATCCGCCTGTTATATCATGTGAAGATTGAACAGAAAGTAGAACGTGAGCAGGTTGCAAAAGTAACCGGAACGAACAAGGATGATTCAGCTCCTGCTGAACCGAAGAAACGTGCAGCAGCAAAGATTTATCCAAACGATCCGTGTCCATGCGGCTCTGGAAAGAAATACAAACAGTGCTGTGGAAGATTTGCAGAATAAGTATAAAATGTACAGAGCATTCAGATGAGAAATTGTCTGAATGCTCTGATTTTTATTGCATAGGAAATTTCTTCCTATGCAATAAAAAACGCTCCGCGAGGATGCGGCTGATATCAATGACTGCTTTTGAGATGATAACATCTTCTGAGAGATAAGGGGTATCAAAAAATCTTGAATCATATGAATTTTCCCGGTAATCGCCAAGAACAAAAACGCAATTGTCCGGAACGGTAAAGGTGTCGGTGCAGTTTGTTTCGAGATCTTCATCAAGATAAGAACTTTCGTCAAGTCTATTCCCATTAATGTATACATAGCCATCGCGGAATATAATGTTATCGCCTGCAACACCAATGATTCGTTTGCAGTAAACCTGATCATTGAAGTGAAAGAAAATAATGTCACCTCTCTTCGGACTGCTGGTAACATAAGCTAATCGGTTGCCAATCACAATATCACCGGTCATGAGAGTTGGTTCCATGGAACCAGACTTAATAGTGGAAATTGAAATGACAAAATTTAATATAAGAGAAATAAGCGCAAGAACTGCAATATAAATTCCAAGCCCCTTAAAACTTAATTGAAACTTTTTATCATTAACTTTCTTATTCATAAATGCCCTTTCTGTTTGTTATACTATACTGCACAGCCCTTGGAAATTCAACGAAAATATATGTGGGGAAATCTCTAAAAGTAATGTAAACTATGATATGATAGTGCCATGATACAGCAGGAGAAAAAGATGAAATACAAAAAATATTTAATTTGCGTTTTTACGTTTATTGTCGTTTGCATCGTGTGTATAAAGCAAATGCATAGCAGACAAGAGGAAACATGCACAAAAATCACATCAGTAGATGGTGTGACCTTTGATATGCCGGAAAAACTTTTAGAACAGGCAACAGCGATTGCATTCATATCGGATCATAAAAATTACAGCACAGATACTTATTTATTTAAAGATGGAAAAAGTATCTATCTGTTGCTTGACAAGGGAAATATAGTAGTTGCAGTTGAAAATATGACAAACTACAGATTAAAAGACACTGCCAATATGGAACATGCTATTGCAGGGGAATCACTTGATGGCATATGGATGAATCCACTGGGGGAAGAATTGTCTTGTGAACTAGAGGAAAAAGATAGTGTTTATAAATTAGTGGCAGATGTCAGTGGAGAAGTGCCGTTGACAACAGAAACGTATGGAATGTTTGTCGGCAAATTTGTATATGTGTCTGTAGATGACTATGAGTGTTCTATGTTTGTAGGCGTAAAATCCAATGATTATGACACACTTGAAAAAAATGAACTTTCTATGATGGAACATATTGCAAAATCTTTGACCGTTACAGATCTGACGGAAAATCTGATAATGACAGATGACGCCCGGATAGAAAAAGAATTGGATAAAACAAACAGTGGCTTTGTTATAAAAAGCAATCAGGGAACAACAGGTACGAAATATTCGGATATCTATCATCTGCTCAAAATCGGGGAGACTGGACTCTGTCATGCGTATGATAAAAATGCGGAAAATGGACTTTCAGATGGTGAGATAACAATTGATCAGTTGTATACAGGGGATGATGCAGTGAAACTGATCAAAGAATACTGCCAATCTGGAAAATCTATGTATCAATACGCAGATGCGCCCGCAGGTTACAGTTGGCAGGCGATTCGTTATCATTTATCGAAATCACAGAATGAATTGTATACAAATATCAGGATAGAAGGTCTGGACGGAGAACGGTTAAAATATCATGGTATTTCCTGTACGACAAGAACCTATGATATGATCTATGACTGGGACAGCACAACAGACCTATATTGTTATTATGCAGTACCAGACAGCTGCAGAGAATACATGTTAGAGTGCGGAAACAGATATCAGTCTACTTCTGAAACGGCTTGTTTCTGGATTGAGTGTGATTGAGGGGAGGCATTGGGTTTAAATTTGCATTTTATATAATATATTACTATGGTATAATCTACATATAGTAAAAACAATAAGATTTGGAGGTATAAAAAATGAGTTATTTGCTAAGGTGTCAAGAAGATGGTTTACAGAGAGAAAAATTTATACAGTTAGAAGAACTGAACAAAAACAGAAAGAAATATCTTAATATACAGGAAAATAATGGAAACGAACCAGTTCTTTTTTGTGATTGTAATGATAAATTGATTCCGATGTTGTTGACAAAACATGAACCAACACCTCATTTTCAAACTAAATCGGCAAGTGACAAAGGAAAGCATTATAAATTTTGCAGGCATTTTATAGATGAAACATCTAAGAATACATACAAACCAGCTATAACTACAAATGATGATGGAATAGAAATAGCATATATAAACTGGGATAAAGATGAAGATGCATTAGTGGATCAGATTGACAGTGGATATAAGGACAGAAATAGCTTCCGATATAATAACTGTAACAGGGTTATTCAAGGGAAAATGACATTTGATGCATTTATTAAATATAAAAATATGCAGTATTTTAAAATAAACCAATACACAAATAGGATAGTTGACCTAGGAATATATAATAGTAAATTATTTGGATGGATTGAAAACTCTTATATAGAAAAAGAACAAGTGAAAAAAATATCTAAGGGAAAATTTGTTTATGGAATCGTTAAAAACATTGAGAAAATTAATAAAGAAAAATATAGGATTAGTATGGACAAATGTTGTATTTATTGTAAAAAGGAAGCTTATGATAAAGCAAAAAAAAGATTTGAAAATACGTATAACCATTTAGTAATGGACAGTATAATAAATAATACATTAGATAATACATGGAACGACTATTATGTTGTTTTTTATGGTTTTAAAGATACTAATTTGAAATATCCAATATGCAAAATAATGGGATTTATGTTAGTAAATAAGTATGGACTGTTCTGCGAAAGCGTTAATGAGGCAAAAATGTTTAATCTAATATGTGATTATTTATTTCAGGGAAATTTGAAGGAAAAATATGTATTTTATAAACCGACTGAGCCGGAAAATGACTATTCTAATCCGAATTTTATATCTGATGGTGTCATACAGACGAGAGGCAAAAAAGAAAAAGTAGTAGTAGAGGTATTTGGTCGGCAAGAAGAAGACTATATCGAAAGAAAAAGGCAGAAGATTACAACTTGTAAAAGAGATGCGATTTTTTGGGATGTTTTTGATTTGAATTCATGGGAAGAATGTGAAAATAGATTAAAAAAGATAATTATATGATGGCGCATGAAAAGCAAATTGTTTTGCAATAAACGGAGGAAAAATAAATTATGAAAGAAGTAAAAAAGAGAAGGAGAAAGAATGCACTGATAGTGTTATTAGCAATGCTAGTAGCAGTAGTCTTTTCTGGGTATGGAGTAGTAAGCGAAAATATGCTTGTTGCTTCAATGGCAGAGCTGAGTGCTGAGTACGGATTTAATGATTATAGTGTAACAACAATGATTGAATTTAAAGATTGGGACGGAATTAATCAAGGAGTATTGGCAAATGAAATTTCTGCAGCAAAGGCAGAAGAAGTACTCAACAAGGGATATTGTCTCGAATATATGCAAAGCTGGAAAGATGCGGGAAAGATTCCTCAAGATTTTACGCCGTCATCTGCGAAAACAAGTTCCACAGGAAGTCAGTCACAAAATGCATCAACTGAAAACACAAAACAGGAAACGGCTAAATCTGATACATCTTCAACAAATACTTCCACAAAAGTAGAAACAAAAAAGTATTCAGATGAAGAAATCGCAAGTGCTTGGAAACTGACAACTACCGTTGATGCAACTTGTGCCACAGATGGATATAAAGAATATAAAAACACTCTTACCAATGAAAAGAAAACAGAAACTATTCCGGCAACAGGACAGCACGATTACCAAGTAACTGATAGTGTTGATGCAACCTGTACCGAAAAGGGCAGTGTTACTTATACATGTTCTGTATGTGGAGATTCTTACACAGAAGAAACAGATATGTTAGAACATTCATATGAAATAGTAGACCAGAAAGACGCAACATGCACCGAAGACGGTTATACGAAGTATGAATGTAGCGTATGCGGAGATTCTTATGAAGAAACCGTCAAGGCAACAGGGCATGATGAAGGAGAGTGGAAAACCACAAAAGAACCATCCATGTTTAGCGAAGGTTCAAAGGAATTAAGATGTACGGTTTGCGGAGAAGTTCTTGATACACAGTCAATCCCACAGACTTGTCCGATTTCGTTGGCAGGCGTCGTTGTAATTGCTGTTGCGGTAGTTGCAGTGATTACAGGAGTCGTCATTGTACTTAGAAAAAAGAAAAAGAAGGTGGCTTAAACCACCCGCCCCCGAAAAGGGGGCTTACTTTTTACCTTTTTAATGGTATTTTTATAGTAGAATCTACAAAAAGGAGTATACCTATGAAAAAATGCTTAAAGTATCTGTTACTAATGGTTACAGTGATTTTTATAACTGTCAGTGATTATCAGACTGCTTTTGCAGAAACTTACACAGAAGGTGTGGATGACCAAAATCTGGATTTCTTTTACAGAAATTATACCTTAAATGGAAAACAGGTAGTCTATAATGATGAAAAACAGATGTATTTTTTTCAGACAGAAAATAAAACAAAAGTTTCCAATGTATACTATCACACGATTGCATGGGAATTTTCCAGAACGCTTCCGGGAACGAAAGAATATTATACGGATGCGAGCGGGAATCGTGAGTATGTAATGTTTAACATTGGTTACCTACATGAAATTGAATACAATAAAAAGAATGGCACAACCATTGCTACCTATATGTTGCAACTAGATGATGTTTTGAATACTATCCGCGCCAAAGACCAAGGATGGTATGATGAAATCATGGAGTTAAAAGATAATAATATAACAGCCTACATGATGGTGGATGCTGTTATTCAAATAATTAGAGTAGATGCAGACGGAGATAAACATGTAAGTGGATACATAACAGGCGGACAGTACAAGGGTGACTTATATTTCCACGAGAACTACAAGGAACTAAATAAAACCTTTACGAATAAAAAGGTGCAGGACGGAATAGAAACCCATTACAACATAGACGTATCAATAGGAGAGCCAAGAGAAGAAATCAAGATTGAAGATGATACGAAAGAGGAAGTTCCAAGCACAGTTGCTAAAATGATTATCAAAAAAGACTATACAGATACGAATATGTCAGTAAATACCACAGATTCGCTGTATGGCGGGGAAGAAATATTGTAGCTGGATAATTAGATATGAATATGTATTGAGAAAGAAGGTGTAACGCTAATGACAGAAGAATTTAAAGAAATGTTAGATGCTGGGGAAAACGATACAGTTGAATTTAAGAGTTGGATTAATGCAAGAAATGTGAAAGAAATTATATCTCTTGCTGTTGATGAATTAATAGCATTTGCAAATAATAAAGGTGGAACGGTTTATTTTGGCGTAGAGGATAATCCGGTTACAGTTACAGGGTGTGACAGAGACTATGATGGACAGCGTATTATAGAGGCAATTTATGATAGGACTATTCCCCCATTATTTACTGAAATATCAGATTTCGAGTATGAAGGAAAACTTGTTATTGCAATATCGGTCAAAGCAGATGGAAAGACATATACAACTACAGATGGCAGATGCCTGAAACGTTTAGGGAAAAATTCAAAACCTGCATATCCTGATGAATTAAGTAATGTGTATTCATCTGTTCAGAATCCAGATTTTTCAGGGAGAATTATTGGGGAGAGTACTCTGAATGATGTAAATAAGTTGGAAGTGTATAGCTTGAAGGAAAAGTTAAGAGTCAGAGATTCGAAATCCACATTACCAGATTTGGATGATAAGGACTTTTTGAGGGATTTACAGCTTATAAAATATGATGGAGATGTGGAACGATTGACTATTGCGGGGTTGCTCTTTGTTGGAAAAGAAACATCAATTCGAAGACTGTTGCCGCAGGCGGAAGTTATATATTTGCATTATTCGGCTGATAATTTAGAAGAATATGATGCAAGACTTGATTTGAAGCTGCCATTGATAAGCATCATTGACAAGTTGACAGAGAGGGTACAAGCTTACAGTAAGATAGAGAACATTCAGGTCGGATTATTCAGACTTGAGGTTGAAGATTTCCCGGAGCGAGTATTTCAGGAAGCACTCCTCAATGCGTTGTCTCATAGAGACTATCAGAGCAATGCAGCAGTTTATGTAAAACAATATCCGGATCGAATAGTTATTGAAAATCCAGGCGGATTCCTTGACGGAATTACAGAGGACAATATCATAACGCATCCATCTGTACCAAGAAATAAACTGATAGCAGAGACACTTCAAAATTTAAAATATGTTCAAAGAACAGGTCAGGGAGTAGATATTATTTTTAAAGATATGGTTTCAATGGGTAAGCCTTACCCGAGATACAGGTCATTTAATGATGCGGTTTCTTTGACAATATTCAGTGCAATAGATAACACAGAATTTGTTAAGTTTATTA
>OGEE01001653.1_pt1 | contig 10405 bp, 12 predicted proteins | sample 1570571 | NCBI WGS metagenome assembly OGEE01 (sample SAMEA2582169, study PRJEB24529) | metagenome | biome: Human gut stool | place: China | collected 2011
TCCAGAGTGTCGTCTTTTTCCCTTAAAACAACACTTCCTATAATTTCATTATTTCCGTTTGTAAAAATATACAGATTATTCTCACATGCGCAGGCTATTTTATGCTGTTCCTCTACTGTTCTGCCTGTTATTGCGGCTACGCTTTCTTCATCTGAATATACATATTTTCTTATGAATGTTTCGTCTTTTTTGCTGTATTTTATGACAGGCTTTACCATATGGTAATATATATCATAGTACACATGCTGTCTTTCAATCTCTGTAAGTCTTTCAATCTCTTTTTTAAGTTTTTCGTTACCTGAAATAAAATCCACAAGCCTGTCCGAATATTTCGTTCCTTTGTCAAATTCAAATTCGGCTAACACATCCTTAAACTGCTTCGTCCTTGCATAATTTCTTCCAAGTCCATCTGTGGCTGCGTCTATGCAGTCGCACAATTTTATAATATCAATAAAAATACGGTATTCTGACTTCGTATTGTCAAATTCTTGCGGATATCCGCCTTTTCCATTGTAATCCTTATGATGTCCAAGAACCACATCATTATATTCTGCCAGTGCCGGTATATACTTAATCATCTCGCTTCCCCGACTGGCGTGTTTCTTAACAATATCAAATTCAAGATCACAAATCTTCCTGAACTGCAGATTTACCACGTCGGTACACATAATTTTGCCTATATCATGTATCAGTCCTGCGTTCTGTGCATAGTGCATAATTCTGTCCCTGTTCACATTGACACCCGATTCGGAAGTTATCCCAAATGTTCCTACAAACATGGACGGAGCTTCATCAAGGATGTAACCTGTTATAAGGCTTGCCAGCCTGCTTACCATATTTTCATGTATAAGGGTAACTATCTGCCTGTTCATAAATATTTTTTTCAGGAGAATAATTACAGTTTCTTCATCTTTTGTATATCTAAAAATCTTTTTAATATTATTTTCGATAAGGTAATCGATTATGTAATTACGGGTAAGTACCGGAAATTCACTGTAATATGTCATTAGTTCATCAATATAATCATTCTTTCTGAATATATTAATCATTTCAGGAATAAGTGCGTCTATATATGTAAATGACCTGTTCATATAACTTACGTCATTTACATCATATTCCTCATCACTGACTTCATCATCATATAACTGCAGAAAATTCTTAGTGTAATATGTAAACTTCTGCTGCAGTACCTTCTCATATTCATACTTTTTGCATATCTGTATATTATATTCACCCCTTGTAATTGCACCGGACATATGACGGAGCTTATAATAGACAACAAAAATCCTGTTATCCACACCATAAAAACTGCCTGTTCTGTAAAGACCATACTGCAGGAATCATAATTATTGCCATTACTGCCTGTTCTGTCTGCCTGTACACAAAACTCCTGTTCTATTATATTCTTAAACCACTGTTCGGGATCAGTACCTTTTTCTATGTATTTCTCAACATACATACACACAAGCATATTAAACATGCCTTTTATGCCCTGTTTTTTCTTATCTGTCACAAAATTAACAAGCGGATGTTCTACCCATATATCCAAAGCTGTCTTATAATACTCAATAACTGTCCGTGCTCCTGCGTTTTTGTCACATACCGCTGCTACAAGCCTGTAATAATATGATGCCATTATCCTGAACTGTCTGTAATCCTCCTTACACACAGATACGTCCGGGCAAAGTTCCAATGCCCTTCTGAAATACTCACAAGCTTTCTCATATTCATTGACTTCCATTAAAGTCATGCCCATAAAATAGTAACAGTCAAAAAGTCTGTAAAGCGGTTCATGGTTCTTATAATACCCTATAAGAAGATTAAGTGCTGATGCCGTCACATTGTAATCCCTATATCCTTCAGAAATAAAAAAATCCACATGTGTTATCATCATATCAGCAACTTCCGGCGTAAGTTTTTCTTCTTTCAGGCTTAGGAACTCTCTCACATGCTTATTATTTTGAGCATAGACCTTATCATCTCTGATTTGCTCTTTAGGGCATCTGACCACTTTTCAAAAGAATAGGAGCATTTCAATAATTTTTTCTCAATTGATTGTATGTCGCTTAGCCCTTTTTTATAAAAATTATAAAATTTCTCAATTGTATTTGTATCCATTTGTTTCCTCTTTAAATACGCATATATTTAATTATAATCCATGGCATAATACAGTGTCAAATGAGCAGGATGTTTACATTCTTTTTACTTTTTGTTTACAAAGTGATGACATTTTCCCAAAAAAAGTGCATGATGGGAGGGATGGCATTTTATGCACTTAATCCAACGGAGGAAAAATAATGCAGATTACAGACATATTTAAACTGCTTGGAGGCGTGGGCCTCTTCCTATTCGGTATGAGTATTATGTCAACCGGATTAAAGAACGCATGCGGAGATAATCTCCAGAACATTTTGGAATGTGCTACCAAAAATAAAGTTGTGGCGGTCTTTGCCGGTCTGTTAATGACAGTCCTCGTTCAAAGTTCTTCCGCTATCGATGTTATTGTTATCGGATCTGTTAATTCGGGCATGATGAATCTTTCACAGGCAATCGGAGTAATTATGGGTGCTAATATCGGTACAACCATTACAGCACAGATTACGGCTTTTAACCTTGCCCTTTACACACCGCTCATTCTTTTTGCCGGAGCGGTTATGTATCTTTTTTTCAAAAAATCAATCGTCAAGCACATCGGCTCAATCATTATGGGCTTCGGTATGTTGTTTGCCGGTATCACAATGATAAAAGAAGTCGTGGGACCTCTTAGTGATTCAGATGAATTTATCAGTTTCATCTCGACTCTTAACAATCCTGCTCTTGCAGTTGCTTTTGGTGTGGGATTTACGGCTTTACTTCAGAGTTCATCCTCTTCAATAGTAATTTTCCAGACTTTTGCAGTCCAGGGAATTTTGACATATAATACAGCGGTATACCTTGTAATAGGTGCTGCCATAGGTTCTGTCACACCTAATCTTTTAGCCGGACTTACTGCTAACAGAGAGGGTAAAAGAACAGCAGTGCTCAATCTTTTATTCAACCTCATACGAGCCATACTGCTTATAACGCTTATTAATGTTATTCCGCTTACTGACTGGATATGCCGTCTCTCACCTAATGATGTTGGACGTCAGATTGCGAATACACATACAATTTTTGCTGTTATTGCGGTTCTTGCAGAATTGCCTTTTACCAAATTTATTATCCGTCTTGCAGAAAAGATTATTCCTGTCAACCCGGAGGAGAACAAAACACGTTCGGACAGGTCCCTTGTGTATATGAACCAGCTTGATAACATTCCTGTATCTGTTGCGCTTCACCAGACACAGCGTGAAATATGCCGTATGGGACGTATCGCTGCCAACAACCTTAACAATGCAATTAAGTGTTTCTTTGATTACAACGCTGAAAAAGCCGCAGATGTCCGCAACAACGAGGAAACGGTCAATATACTTAACCACTCCATCGCTGATGCAATGCTCCAGTTAAAGACACTTGACCTGACTACGGAAAATATGCGACGTGTTTCAATGATGACAATTGCCGTTACGGATATTGAAAGACTTTCAGACCATGCCGAGAACATCGTTGAGTACATTGAAGAGATGAATTCCAAAAAGGCTTCTCTGTCCGAGTCTGCCTTGGACGAGCTTAAGTCAATGGCTAAAGATACAATAGATGCGGTTTTCCTTTCAATAGATATTTTTGAAACAGAGGATTACAGCAAGCTTGATGAAATTGAGCTGCTTGAAAACAATGTTGATAATTACGAAAAAGAACTTATTCATAACCATGTTGAACGTCTTATGAACTCCAACTGTGATGCTTTGTCAGGAATTATTTTTTCCGATATTGTTACAGATCTTGAAAGATGTTCTGACCACGCAATTAATCTCGCTTATGCGCTTAAAGAAAGAAATAATTAAAAATAAAGGTCTTGTCCCATTCTCATGTGGGGCAAGGCCTTTATTAATACCATATTACGGCTATGCTTCAAATCCTATGAGTATAGAACCAGGTTCTGCGTAATAGCTGCAAAGTGCTCTTGTCTTATTTATCTTTCCATTAAATAACCCAAATTCATCCTCAATTAATTTACTTAATTCTACTGCGCCTGTTTCGTTGTTATTATGGGCTATGATAATTTTGCCATTTTTATAACCACATTTTTTAAGATGATTAACAAGCTTGTTTAATGCCTTTTTCTCACCTCTGCACTTGTCCATTGGGAGCAGGGTTCCCTCTTCGCTTGCCTTTCCAACAATTTTAATTCCTAAGAAATCAATTCCGGTAGCTACTACGGGGTTAATTCTTCCGTTTTTTGCAAAATTTTTGACCGATGCCAATGAAAAATACAAATGTGTCTTCTCTTTATATTCAATAAGTCTGTTATAAATTTCATCAGGTGAAGCTCCTGTGCCAATAAGCTCCTGTGCCTTTTCTGCAATTAATTCTATCTCCGGTCCTGTAGACAATGAATCAATAATAAAAACACGGCTTCCCTTGTGTTCGCTTTCATATTTACCTTTAGCTGCAAGAGCACTGTTATAAGTTCCTGACAGACCGCTTGTTATTGTTATACAGAATATAATATCATCATTTCCAAATGCCCGTTCCCATTCCTCGGGACTTGGGCTTGCAGTTGATGTTTTTCCCTTATATGAAGATAGCTTCTTCTGCATTGCATCGATATCCACCATATCATCATCTACATAATCCATATCTCCAACAATTATATGAAGCGGTGCCACACCTAAATTCATATCTTTATAATCAACAATATTTGCTGAAGAGTCCGTTACTATTCTCATTTCAAAAAACCTTTCATTTCGTTGTAATATTATTTTATAAGTTTTTGAATAACCTTATATGAGTTATATTAAACCTCTAATATGGGTTCTGTCAATAGGATGCGGCATTGCATTTTCCAAACAACGGATATATAATGATTAATATGCTTATAGTCAGTTTGTATAAAAAAACCAACATGTTGGTATTACAACACGCCGGTTCTTTCGCACGAGGTTAATTCAAAATATGAATAATATTACAGAAAATTTCAGATTACCAAGGTATAAAGAAATTCCTGATATCGGTCTGTATCTTGAGCAGACCGTCAGCTATATCAATAACATGCTTTCAATAATTGACATATCAATCACATCTTCAATGTTAAGCAATTATGTAAAAAAAGGGTATGTTACCCATCCTGTCAGGAAAAAATACTATCCTGACCAGATATCTTACATTATATTTATTGTAATCGTAAAGCAGGTACTTTCCATGGAAAATATATCCGCTTTATTTTCGTTGCAGAAATCAACATATCCGCTTCCTGTTGCCTATGATTTTTTTTGCTCAAAGCTTGAAAAAACCCTTTCTGAAATCTATGAAGGCAATTCGGATTTCGCAACATCTCCTGTCCAGTTTCCTTTTGAAAAAAAGATAATCAACAGTGTAATCACAACTACAGCCCAGATTATCTATCTGAATGACTGCTTTAAAAACAGGATATCAGATTCGTCCATCTCTTAGCATCTCAAGAAATCTCGTATCTCTCTCGCAGGTAACATCCTTCCCCAGCCTGCGGTTGCTCTCTATTATATCATCAAGCTTTGCAAAAACAGGATGGAACCCTTTTTCTATCTCCGATAAAGTCATGTGGGTATGCTGCTGCCCCTCCTCCACATCACAGAAATAAAAAAAAGTACGGCACTCATATTTGTTATCTTCTTCAAAAAGGTCACGGCGCAGCTCCAGCACATCCCCGATTTCCCTGGCAGAATCCCTTATAACAACAAGTCCTGTTTCCTCTAAAGTTTCCCTGCATAAAGTATCCAGAAGGCTCTCATTATTCTCCACACCGCCACCGGGAATCTTATATATTCCATCCCGGTTCTGCTGCATGGCATATCTGCCGTCACGACATATGATTGCCCTCACGGTATTTTTCACAGTTACGCTGTGCGTATCATCATAATCCTTTGAATCAAGTACAAAAAGTCTTCTCATATGCAATCCATCCATTCCTAAATTTTCCCGATTAACTTAAAAATAAATATCTTCAAATATGCCTGTTATGCAGAAGATACTCCATAACATAGTTCTCTCTCAATACCCACGGAAATTTTTCGTAATCCTTTATGCCGGAATTAATTGCAAAGGCCTCCTTAAGGGTAAGCCAGACAGGAACGTAGTCTCCATTATGTACTTCACTTTTTCCGGTAACACAGCAGGTAAAATAATGGGACAGCATTACCACAGTCCCGGTCTTTTTACGGAGCTCTTTTACGGTTCCGAAATCACTTACGGTTCCACCGGCTATCTCATAACCGGTCTCCTCCATAACTTCCCTGCAAAGTGTTTTTGAAAGGCTCTCTCCCTTTTCCTGTCCGCCGCCCGGGAACTTAAAATCGCCCTCAGGTCCGCGGACAAGTAAAAATCTGTCGCCATCCTTAATAATGGCTCTTGCTGCCTTTCTTTCCTTAAATGTATCAAACGAAATATAGTCATCTATTTCTATTTCAATCTGCATTTAGGAACCACCTCCCAAACCAAATGGTACTATGATTCTATTTTAACACACTTTTCATACTTTTAACATAATCATATATGTGGGAAATACAATTTTCTCCATATTCCGCACATTTATTTACAATGGCAGAACCGACTATTACGCCGTCGGCATATTTTGCCATTTCAGCCGCCTGTTCGGGCGTTGAAATACCAAATCCCACAGCACATGGAATATCCTTTGCTTCTTTAACACTTTTTACCATTTTTGAAATGTCCGTTGTTATTTTGTTTCTTGTTCCTGTTACTCCAAGTGAAGATACACAGTATACAAATCCCTCGGCTTCTTTTGCAATCATACCGATTCTGTCACGGCTTGTCGGTGCAATTAATGAAATAAAATCAATTCCGTATCTGCTGCTTACCGAATTAAACTCTTCTTTTTCCTCATAAGGAACATCGGCAATAATAATGCCGTCTATTCCCACTTCTGCAGAGTTTTTCATAAATCTTTCTGTACCATAGGAAAATACAACATTCGCATAGGTCATAAATACAAGAGGAATTTTTACATCCTTTCTGATTTCTTTTACCATGTCAAAAACTTTATCAGTTGTAATTCCGTTTTTAAGAGCCCTTATATTGGCTTCCTGAATCACAGGTCCTTCTGCCGTAGGGTCTGAAAAAGGTATTCCAAGCTCTATGATGTCAGCCCCCGCTTCCGCCATTGCCTTTACAGCTTTGATTGTTGTATTAACATCGGGGTCTCCGCTTGTAATAAACGGAATAAATGCTTTTTTATTGTTAAATGCGTCACTAATTCTACTCATAGATATTTTCTCCTCTATATCTTGCTATTGCTGCGCAGTCTTTGTCGCCTCTGCCTGATACGGTTACAATCATTATCCGGTCTTTATCCATTGTCGGTGCAAGTTTAATCGCATGAGCAACCGCATGGGCACTTTCAATGGCAGGAATAATTCCCTCTGTTCTCGACAGATATTCAAAAGCATTTACCGCTTCGTCATCTGTTATTGCAACATATTCTGCCCTTCCTCTGTCATAAAGGTCGGCATGTTCAGGTCCTACTCCTGGATAATCAAGTCCTGCCGAAATAGAATATACAGGTGCAATCTGTCCATAATCATCCTGACAGAAGTATGATTTCATTCCGTGGAAAATACCAAGTTTACCTGTTGAAATCGTGGCTGCAGTATCTTTGGTATCAATACCTCTTCCCGCAGCTTCACAGCCTATAAGCCTTACGCTCTCGTCTTCAATGTAATTATAGAAAGAACCGATTGCATTGGAGCCGCCGCCTACACAGGCAAGTACGGCATCCGGAAGCCTTCCCTCAAGTTCAAGAATCTGTGCTTTGCTTTCCTTTGAAATTACTGCCTGAAAATCACGAACTATTGTAGGGAAAGGATGTGGTCCCATAACAGAACCGAGTACATAATGGGTATCATCTATTCTCTCTGTCCATGCTCTCATCGCCTCCGATACAGCATCCTTAAGTGTTGCCGTACCTGTTTTGACTGCATGGACTTTTGCTCCGAGGAGTCTCATTCTGTATACATTAAGTGCCTGTCTTATTGTATCTTCTTCTCCCATGTAGATTTCACATTCCATGCCGAAAAGTGCTGCTGCCGTTGCTGTTGCAACACCGTGCTGGCCTGCTCCGGTTTCCGCTATTACTCTTGTTTTACCCATTTTCTTTGCTAATAGCACCTGTCCGAGAACGTTGTTTAACTTATGTGAACCTGTATGGTTCAGATCCTCTCTTTTAAGATAAATCTTAGCGCCTCCGAGGTCTTTTGTCATCCTGTCGGCATAGTAAAGAATTGAAGGTCTGCCTGCGTAATTTTTTAAAAGTCCGTCAAGCTCCTTATTAAATTCTTCATCATTTTTATAATGTTCGTATGCTTCTTCCAATTCATTAATTGCATTCATCAGTGTTTCGGGTATGTACTGTCCGCCGTGAATACCAAATCTTCCTTTTGACATTTTATAATTCCTTTCTGCATTTATTTATTATTTTTCTTATTTTATCTTCATCTTTGAAGCCGTCGGTTTCGACTCCGCCTGAAACATCAACAGCATAAGGTGATATGGAAATTGCTTCATCAATATTGGATTCGTTAATTCCTCCTGCAAGGAAAAACGGTTTTGCCACATTTCCAATAAGCTTCCAGTCAAAACATTTTCCTGTCCCGCCTTTTCCATTATCCAAAAGAATATAATCGGCACAGCTTTCGTTATATTTTTCACAATCTGATTGTGTTTCTACGGAAACTGCTTTAATTACAGGTCTGCCCGTCTTCTTCTTTATGAACAGGATATCCTCCTCCGGTTCAGTTCCGTGAAGCTGCGCAATATCTATTATGCCGCCATTGAGGTATTCCGCCACAATTTCAGGCTTTTCATTTACAAACACTCCAACGGTTTTTATTTCCGGCAGAAGTTTTTTCCTTAATTCCATTGCATCGGCTCCGGGTATGTATCTTTTGGACTTTTTATAAAATATAAATCCTATATAATCGGGACGGTATTTATTGATGATTTCAATATCAGCCGCTCTCCTTATACCGCATATTTTTATTTTCTGCATTGTCAGATACCTCTTAATGCCGCTATTGTATTCTTCTTATCTGCGGAACGCATAAGGGTTTCTCCTATCAATACGGCATCAGTTCCGTTTTCATATAATCGTTTGATATCCTCCGCATTCCTTATCCCGCTTTCCGATACATAAATATAATCCTTGGGCACCATATTCCGTAGCCTTAAACTTGTGTTGATATCCACTTCAAAGGTCTTTAGATTTCTGTTATTAACTCCGATTATTTTACCATATCTCAGGGATGTTTCAACTTCTTTTTCCGTATGTGCCTCAATAAGCACCGACAAACCAAGTTCTCCTGCAAGTTCTGAATATTCTTTAATCTCAGCCTCCGTAAGTATGGCGCATATTAAAAGAATTGCAGAAGCTCCCATTATTTTAGCTTCATATACCATATATCTGTCAACGGTAAAATCTTTACGGAGCACGGGGATTTTTACTTCTTTTGCAATATCTTTAAGATAATCGTTGCTTCCTTTAAAATAAAAGGGTTCTGTAAGACATGAGATTGCGTCTGCCCCGGCATTTTCGTAATCTTTTGCTATTTCCAGATACGGAAAATTCTCTGCTATCACGCCTTTTGACGGCGAGGCTTTTTTTACTTCACATATAAAAGACAATCCTTTTTTGGAAAGTGCTTTTTCAAAAGGGAAATCATTGTTTATTTCCATTGAAAAAGCTTTTTTTTCAAGCTCTTCCATGGTCGTAATTTCTTTTAACTTTGCTACTCTTTCCTTTGTCTTTCCTGCTATTTCGTCGAGAATCATTCTATGCCTCCCCGTTGCTTAATTTGACAAACTGTTCAAGTTTTCTCATTGCCGCACCGTTATCTATTAATTCTTCCGCCAGTCTTATACCGGATCCGATTGACTCTGCTTTTCCCGCAACATACAAAGCAGCTCCCGCATTAATGACAACAGCGGTTCTTCTTCCACTTTTTTCTCCATTAAGGACAGCTTTGGTTATTTCGGCATTCTCTTCTCCTGTTCCTCCGGTAAGTTCTTCTTTGGTACAACGTGTAAGTGAAAACTGTTCCGGCGTGATTTCATAACTTTTAAATTCTCCATCCATAACTTCACATACCTTTGTAGGTGCGGATGCTGAAATCGCGTCCATGCCGTCTTCACCGTACACAACCATAGCTCTTTTTACACCAAGATTGTAAAGGACATGTGCAAGGCTTTCTACAAACCTTTCGGAAAAAACACCCATAAGCTGCATTGACGCATTGGCAGGATTCGTCAGCGGTCCGAGGATATTAAACACCGTTCT
>OGEE01001655.1_pt1 | contig 10388 bp, 6 predicted proteins | sample 1570571 | NCBI WGS metagenome assembly OGEE01 (sample SAMEA2582169, study PRJEB24529) | metagenome | biome: Human gut stool | place: China | collected 2011
TTGTTGAAAAAAGAGTTCCTTTTGAGGCAAGCGGTTTCATGGTTTATTGGTCTTTACCGTGTAATCGTGCTTATGTAGAACGCAAAATGTATTAAACATGATGAGAAGTATTGTATGTATACTACTCTTCTTGATGGGGAGTAGTGTATTCGCACAAAAGGCGGATTTTAAAGCTTGTGCCAAATTTTCCGAGAGAAATCTTTCTGATTATGTCCACAGTTTATCGGTTTATCCTTCGTGGATCGGGAATTCTGATTTTTTCTGGTATTATTACACGACGGGTGACGGAACGGTGTATTATTTGGTGGATGCCAAGAAGGGGAAAAAGCAAAAATTATTTTCGACGGAACGGCTTGCCGCAAGATTAGCGGAATTGACAGGTAAAACTGAAGATGTTCGGGATTTTAAATTGGGAGGGTTCCGTTTTGAAGGGGATAATCCTTATCGATTGATGTTTTCCAAGTACGGGAAAGATTTTGAATACGATGTGAAACGTGATGTTTTGAAAGAATATTCACGGGAAAGAAAAGAGAATAGTTTTAGCCGGGTTCCTTACTGGCAGCGCTGGTCTCCGGATAGCAATTATATGGTGTATGCTTACAAACATAACGTGTATATACAGGAAAAGGGGGACACAACTTCTTACCAGTTAACGACGGATGGAGAACGTTATTATTCATATTCTTTTCAGCGGGATAAGGATACGGACAAGAAGGAAGGGGCATCAATTACTTGGTCGGGGGATTCCAAGGTGTTCTATTGTCTGCGGCAGGATCGTCGGAACGTGGGGGAGGGGTATTTGATTGATCATCTGGCAGAGCCCCGTCCGACATTGAAAACTTATAAATTTCCGATGCCGGGGGAAAAGTATGTTTACACGTATGATTTACATTTGTTTGATGCAGAGAAGAGATCGCATCAGGTGGTTGACATTGCGAAATATCCGGATCAGGAGGTGAAAGTGATGCTTTTTGATTTTAATAAATACCCGGAATATATTTATTTTACCCGTAAGAGCCGGACGTGTGACGAGATGGATCTTTGCCGGGTAGATACCCGTACAGGAGAGGTTTTTGAAATTATTCACGAACGTTGTGAACCACATTTTACAGAGCAATTGTTTGAATGTCGAATTCTGAATGGAGGGGAGGATATTCTTTGGTGGTCGGAACGTTCCGGCTGGGGACAATATTATCTTTATAACAAGGAGGGGCAGTTAAAGAATCCGGTGACAACAGGGGATTTCGTGGCAGGGAGAATTACGGAGATGGACACGTTGGGACGTAGTTTCGTGTTTGAGGGGTATGGTCGGGAGAAGGGAATAAATCCGGAGTATCGTCTTTTTTATAAAGTGAATTTTGATGGTTCCGATTTGACGTTGTTAACTCCCGGAGACGGGTTTCATTCGATTGATCTGGCCAAGAACGGGAAATATTTGATTGATAATTATTCCCGGGCGGATCAGGAGCCGATTGCCGAATTAAGAGACACGAAGGGAAGGAAAATTATGGAATTGGAACGTCCCGATTTACGCTTGCTGTACGAGATGGGATGGAGGAAACCGGAACGGGTAAAGGTGAAAGCGGCTGATGGGATTACGGATCTTTATGGCGTGATGTACCGGCCGTTTGATATGGATTCGACACGGAAGTACCCGATTATCATAAACGTGTATCCGGGACCGCAAGAGAATTTTGTTCCACAGTCTTTCACGTTGGATGATAATGGAAACGAGTCTTTGGCTCAGTTGGGTTTTATCGTGATTAATGTCGGTTTTCGGGGGAGTTGTTTTACCCGGGGACGGAATTACCATTGTTTCGGGTATGGAAATTTGAGGGACTACGCTTTGGCGGATTGTAAGTTCGTGATCGAACAGTTGGCTAACCGATATTCTTTTATTGATTTGGACCGGGTGGGTATTTACGGACATTCCGGAGGTGGTTTTATGGCTGCAGCCTCTATTCTGACGTATCCGGATTTCTATAAAGTTGCGGTTGCTGCATCCGGTAATCATGATAATAATATATATACGAAATGGTGGGGTGAAACTTATCATGGCGTGAAAATGCATGAGAAGAAAGTGGGGAAACAGGATAGCGTGATGTATTCGTTTGAATCCAAAATTCCTACGACGATCGAATTGGCTAAAAACTTGAAAGGAAAGTTACTGTTGATAACGGGGGATATGGATATTAACGTGCATATGGCTCATACGATTCGTTTGGCCAATGCTCTGATGCAAGCGAATAAACGCTTTGATTTGATGCTTATTCCCGGGGCGGACCACGGCTTGGGTTCTCCTTATTATGTGAATCTTATCCGGTATTATTTTATTGAAAATCTTTTGGGTCAGAGACTAGATAATGTCGATATGAGTAGCATTGATTGATAATGATTAAACGATCCTTTTTTGATAATTATTTTCGACAAAAAATTATTAGTAATTCAAAGATAACATTTTTTAGCTTAACCTAATTATCAGGTACTTGATTTTTTTTCACCTATCACACTTTAACATCTTCCTTGAAAATGTAAAAGATCAAAAAAGGATCGTTTAATGACAGAGGAACGAGGTGAGTATATTCGATTTTTGAATGGGGAAGTGCTTGTTTTTAAGCACTTTTTTAAAGAGCATTTCCCCAAATTTTTTGCCTTTACTTCTCGTTTTATTGATGATTCGTATGTACGGGAAGATATTGTGCAGGAAACTTTCATTATTGTTTGGTCCCGACATTTAAAAGTGTTTGATTCAGAAATGGCATTGCAGGCTTTTATTTATCGAACTCTTCGAAACAAGTGTCTGGATTATATTCGTCATGAAAAAATCAAAGAACGTTATTCAAGTGAGTATTCGAAGGAACGGGAGACAAGTGATTATTTGATGAAGGCAATCATAGATGAAGAGAGTCGTTTCTTGATTCATAAAGCGATCAAATCGTTAACTCCTCAAGTGCAGGCCGTGATAAAATTACATTTAGAGGGCAAGAAGAATAAAGAGATTGCGGAGGAAATGGGGATAAGTGAAACAACTGTGAAATTTCATAAATCGGTTGCTTATAGGGAGTTGAATAAATCATTGGGGCATTTATTTTTAATGATTACCATGTTGTCGTAGTTTTTTTGAAAAAAATAAAAATTTCACCTATACTGTTTTTTCTCTCGATCGTTATTGGGGAAACGAGAGTTAGATGAAAGAGATAAGTCAGTATTTATTCATAGCTAAATTAATCTGTAAAGAACGGATTACCGCGTTGGATGATTCGGAGAGAAGACAGTTGGATTTATGGAGGAATGAATCCAAGGAGGGAGAACGTGTCTTTTTAAACCTGCAAAAAATTTCCACGGAAGAGTTAGAAAAACGGTATGACGGGGTGGATGTTGATATGAAATGGGAAGATTTCAAGAAACGGCAACAACAGGGAAGGAGAAATATAAGAGTGGGAGTGACTGTTGCGGCGAGTATTTGTTTGTTGATAACAAGTGGGTTGTGGTTATGGTTGGGAGGTGCAAGAGAGGAACGTGTTGTTTTGGCAGAACAGGGACGGAAAAATAATGTTTGTCTTGTATTGTCAACCGGAGAAGTGGTGGATATTTCGAACGTAGAGCAAGATGAGGTAAAATTGGATAAAGGGACAAAACTTTATTCCGGGAATCGTTTGGAGTATGTTCGACCGGATTCTTTGCATAAGAAGGAGTTGGAGTTTAACCAGTTGATTATTCCGAAAGGGACATTTTACCATTTAGTTCTTTCGGATGGGACGAAAGTGTGGCTGAATGCGGATTCAAAAATAAAATACCCGGTGTCTTTCGGTAAAGATAAAAGAGAGGTCAGTTTGCATGGCGAGGGATACTTCGAGGTTGCCAAAGACAGTACCCGTCCTTTTATCGTGAGTACGGATAAGATGGATGTGAAGGTTCTGGGGACAACTTTTGACGTGAACACGTACGAGGATGAAGGAAAAAGTTTTGTCGTTTTGGTAGAGGGACTCGTGGAAGTGTCGGCGGGAAAAGGGGAATCCCGGATAATTACCCCGGGGCATATGGCAGAAGTGAATATGTATGACGTGCAGGCTAAGATTCAAGTTTTAAAGTGTGACACGGAACATTATGTTGCTTGGAAGAACGGTAATTTCAGTTTTAGGAATGCCTCGTTAACGGAAATTTTGAAACGGGTGTCCCGGTATTATGATGTAACCGTTATTCGGGAACAAGTGTTTGAGGAAGAGTACTATACCGGAGATGTGTCAAGCGACGTCTCGTTAGAGTCTTTGCTTGCCGTTATTGAATCCTCAACTTCTGTATCATTTAAAGTAGAACGCAAAATCGTCTATGTACAAAAGAAAAGAGATTAGGCTAATTGGTCTTTCCTAATCTCTTTAACGCAAAATGTTATATAGACATAACACACAAATATAGGTAAAAATGATGGTAGAAAAGTTTTTTTTCAGGAAATTCAACAAGTGTTGTGCATTTTTGATGCTACTGTTATTCGCATCGGGCACACTTTGGGCAGGACATTCACCGGAAAAGATAACCTTGAAGGTGACAAACGAGAAACTGGTTAAAGTGCTTGAAGAGATCAAAAAGCAATCCGGGTATAATTTTGTATACAACGAGAAATTCGTGAAGGATCTTGGAGGAATAACAGTTGATGTCAAGGAAGTTTCTTTGGATAGCGTGATGAAAGAGGTGTTGAAGGGTACAGGGTTACGTTATCGAATCCAAGATCGGATTATTTTGTTGGAGAAGGCTCCGCAAGAATCATCCGAACAAAAGTTTAAGGTGATTAGGGGAAGTGTAAAAGACGAGGACGGGGCGCCGTTACCCGGTGTTACGGTAATGATTAAAGGAACCACTATGGGAGTCTCGACGGATGCTACCGGGAATTTTGTTTTGGATATGCCGGATGGGTATCAGGTTTTACAGTTTTCTTTTATCGGGATGGAGACGCAGGATGTCAAGTTGGGAGCCACGGAGACACACGTGAATGTGGTGTTGAAGATGGCTGTGGGGCAGTTGGATGAGGTTATCGTTTCCACGGGGTACACGCAGACGACTCAAAAACGAACCACGGGTTCCGTGGCCGTGGTGGGCAGAGAGGTGTTTGAAAATAAGGTCCCCACGTCGATAGATCAATTGTTGCAAGGACAGGTGGCCGGAGTGAGGATCGTGGCCAAATCCGGTCGTCCGGGGGAATCAGCAAAGATTCGGATTCGGGGAACGAATACGCTTACCGGGGACGCAGAACCTTTGTGGGTTGTTGATGGGGTGCCTTTGCAACGTAATATACCGAGTATTGAAAAAGGACGAATTAAAGCGGGTGATTTTAATGATATTTTTGCTAACGGTATTGCCGGGATTAATCCGAATGATATTGAGAATATTACCATATTGAAGGATGCTTCTGCTGCCGCAATCTATGGTTCAAGAGCTGCAGGTGGAGTTATCGTTATCACAACGAAGCGAGGTAAGATCGGGAAAATGGCTGTGAATTATTCGGCTAATTTTTCGATGGTAATGAAACCGCAAAGGGATGGTGATTTGATGAACTCAAAACAAAAATTGGCTTGGGAGCAAGAGCTGTGGGATGAATTCTCGGCGGATGGATTTACGAACGGAACGTATTATCCAGTGGTTGGTATTGTCGGGATGTTACGAGCCAATAAGTTGGGGAAAGATGGTAAGGTCTGGACAGACGAGGGGTTTGAACCGATGAGTGCTGCGGAGCAAGATGCTTATATCGCAGATTTATCTAAAACTACGACCAATTGGTTTGACGAGTTGTTTCGGACTGCTTTTTCGATGAATCATTATTTGTCTTTGTCCGGGGGAACTGATATTGCAACATATTATGTTTCTTTTGGTTATTCGAAGGATAATGGAATTTTAAGAAAGACTTCATACGATCGGTATAGTTTATCTACAAAGGTAAAATTGAATCCTCACGAGCGAGTTTCGATAGATTTGGGTGTTGATTTTTCTCAACAAAAATCGGATGGGTCTTCGTTAAACGTGAATCCTTTCCAATATGCTTATTTTGCCAATCCTTACGAGAAGCCGTATAATGAAGACGGCTCCTACAGACCGGATTATACTTATTATAATTTGAATCAAATTAATGGTGGAAGAGAGGCCATACTTCCTGCTAACGGGTATAATATTATGCGTGAAATTAATGAGACATCTAGTGTTGCGGATGATTATGCTGCCAATTTGATGTTAAGTTTGAATTATATAATTTCTTCAAAGTTCCGTTTTTCGGGTTTGCTTTCTTATAGTTTTATCAATAATAAGTCGGATAATATAAATGGAATTGATACTTATGCCGCTTTTAAGGATAAACCTAGCGAGTTGGACGATTGGAATAGTCGGAGAACTTACGGGTCGATAACTCAATCTTCAGCTAATAATACAAATTATAGTGCGAGAGGACAACTGAATTATTCGGATATTTTCAATTCGATTCATCGCTTGCAGGTATTGGCTGGAGCAGAAATACGAGGTTCTAAAGCGAAGAGTATTTACGAAAAACGCTATGGTTATGATCCTGTTACCGGAAATTCTTCTACCCCGGCTCCGGAAAAGACAGATGATCAGGTTGACTATAATAAATTGGTGGATATGGCGAATTTAATTGATGGGCTTGCCGGGCAGTCTATTGAAGAAACCCGTTTCGCATCGTTTTATGCTTCCGTGGATTATAGTTTGTACGATAAGTATATTGCCAGTCTTTCTTTCCGTACAGATGGGTCCAATAATTTCGGTAGTGACGAACAGTTTAATCCGACTTGGTCTTTGGGGTTGGCTTGGCACGTGGGAGATGAACATTTTATGGAAAAACTTCATCCTGTTCTTAGTCGCTTAAAATTGAGCGTGGCAATGGGATATACCGGAAACGTGAATAAAACAGAAAAACCGGAGTTGATTATGTATTACTCTACTTCTTATCGGAAAACCGACGTGGAAAATCTTCGAATCGGGGAAGTTCGGAAAGCTCCTAATCCTCATTTACGTTGGGAGAAAACACGGGATATGAAGGTCGCTTTGGATTTCGGACTTTTTAATAATCGAATTAATGGTTTGGTTGAGGCGTATTATCGTTTGAGTAAGGATCTTGTAACAAGTGTTGATGTTCCTTATGTGACGGGGTTCAGGGGACAAGGTTATAACACCTCTCAGATTGAGAATAAAGGAATTGAAGCAACATTGCAGGCACTTGTTTTCAGGTATAGGGATTTTAAATTTAATGCTTCGGTAAATGTTGCTTGGAATAGTAATATATTGAAACGTTACACCTCTCCTATATCGTATTCGGCTAACAATTTTGTTGGTTATCCTTTAGGTTCGATTTTTGCAGGTAAGTCAATGGGAATAAACCCGGAAACCGGGTTGTATAAATATAAATTACGTCCAGATGCAGATATTTTGAAACCGACTGATTTGAGTGATGTGAATAACTATATATATTATAAAGGAACGTCAACGGCTCCGGTGACGGGAGGTTTTAATTTTAGTTTCTCATGGAAAACACTCTCCTTAAGTGTTGGTGGTGCTTATTCGTTAGGAGGAAAGGTTGTGGATGAGATAACATCACCAGTAAGTTATAACACAATAAGTGTTACTGGGATGTCATCGGGGGAAAAGATTCCGACTAGTGAAAATGATTTGTACGTGAACCATTTGAATGTGAGGAAAGACGTGACTAATCGCTGGACAGAAGATAACAGAACTGGCACGAAGTATCCCAGAATTATTGATACTTATGGCGAAAGACTCTATTATGACCAGATTTATTCGACTTCTAGTACGATTACTCGGGCAACCATGTTGGAGAATGTTTCTTTCTTGCGGGTGAAGAATATGTCGTTGTCTTATTCATTACCTCTGGATGTGGTGAGTAAAATGGGTATTTCTTCCTTGAGTTTTTCTTTTATCCTGACGAATTTATTTACAATAACAAATTATTCAGGGTTAGATCCGGAAACACCCGGGGCAACTTATCCCTTGGCACGTTCTTGTTCATTTGGACTTAGTTTAGGCTTTTAATTTGTGAGATTATGAAGAATTTGAAAAATATAAGTGTGCTTTTAATGGTATTCTTTGTATGCGTGTCTTGTAAAGAGTACTTGGATGTGAAGCCGAAAGGTGAGGTTATTCCTAAGACTGCTGAGGAGTTTGCAGCTTTGTTAAATAGCCATTTGAGCGAGATCGATGATGGCTATGATGAGGCCATATTGGGTAATGCCATGGAAAAATTGGAATTAGAGTGTTTTAGTGATAACGTAGAGAATAGTTTGACTAAAAATGTGACAGGGATGGGAGCAATTCCCAAATATGTAGGAGATCGTTTGAATTCATTTAAGTCTGAATACGAGAAGTTGTATGCATTAATAAAGAACTGTAATCTGGTGATACATGAAATGGAAGAGGAGAATACTGAGATGGCAAAGTCATGTTATGCCACGGCATACACGATGAGAGGTGTCGCTTATTACAATTTGATGCGTCTTTTTTGTGAACCCTATAACAAGCAAAAGGCTGGGGAACAATTAGGGCTTTCTATCGTGACTCGTTTTGATATGGAAGCGCGACCGAAACGGTCAAGCTTGTCGGAGGTCGTGTCGCTTATAGAGGAAGATTTAAAGAAAGGGATTTCTTATAATTCCAAGTCGGAAATTTTCCGTTACACGGTGGATGTGGCAAAAGCTTATTTGGCTAGGCTGTATTTTTGGTCTCAGAATTGGGAGCAGGCTATACCCGTGGCAAAGGAAATATTGGAGGCTTATCCGTTGGTGGATGGGACAGAGTATGTTGATATGTTGTCTGCTCAACATGCACAAAAAGGTAATATTCTTTTACGTTCCTATGTGTTATCTCACGTTAGCGGTGATCAAAATTATAATGGAGCGAAGGGATATTTAGCCGTGAAACCGGTAAGTAAAAGTTTTATTGACTTGTTTGTTGAGAAAGAGCGAGACGTTCGGTATTCATTTTTGTTTAATAATAAGCGAGAGGCTCAGAAGGTCCCGCTGGCTTGTATCAGGAGTGCAGAGATGTGCTTGATTTTAGCTGAATCGTACGCTTATTTGAATCAGACAAAAGAGGCACTTGAATATCTAAATCTGTTGAGATCAAAACGGATTTCAGGTTATACTCCTTATACAATGGGAAATTTACCTGCCGTGGATGAAACTGCCTTGGTTCGGGTAAATGCGGAAGGAGGGGCTTTTACCCCATTGTTGTGGGCGATACATTGTGAACGACGGAAAGAGTTGTTCATGGAGGGAGACCGTTGGTTCGACTTAAAACGGAACGGATGTCCGGAGTTCTGGATTGCCAAGGATGGGCTTAAATACGAGACGAAACAATTTATGTACACCGCACCGATTCCTTCAAGGGATATTGATTTGATTCCGGGAATGATTCAAAATGAAGGCTATGTCAAGTAATGAAAAGGAGGTAAATATGAAAACGAGAATAATATTGATGGGTTTAGGGTTTGTTTTATTGGCTTTTTGTGGAGGATGTGATAAACCAGATGATGTACCACCGCGTATTTTGACGGAAAGTCAAGATTACCAGCTACCTAAAGCGAGACCGCTGACTTTGGAGGAACGGGAAGAAATACGGTTGTTGAAGGAAGAGTATAATAATGCGATTCAAGGGTTGTAATAGCTAAAGATTTAAGTGAAATATGATGAAAAATATTATATCGATTATTTGTCTACTGTTGTCGATGTGCTTTGTGGCATGTAATGATGACGACAGTGAAGAGAAAGGGCCTCAACTGGCTTTTTCAGAATTAATCTATACTCTGGATGCGGAAGAGCCGTTGAATGTTGAGATTCGGGTTTCAGAGCCGGTACCAGCAAACACTTCTGTTAAGTTTAATATAAGGGGGGCTGCCGTGCAAGGAGAAGAATATGAACTTTCTGCTAATGAGTTCGTTATTCCTGCGGGAGAGAGTACCGCTAGTATTACCGTGACACCTAAAAATAATTTCGAGGATGGAAAGACGATAAAACTGGAATTATATCCTGTTGATGGATACGTGCTTGGTGAGTATAATTTCACCTTGATCGAGGTGCTGACAAAAGGACAGTTAATTTGTTCTTTCCAAGAAGAGAATTACGTTCTACCCGGGGAGGTAGAGATTCGAATGGATGCAAAAGATGCGAATACGGGAAAATATTTTTCGGCGAGTACGGATACAAAAGTTCCTTTTATCGTGGGGGAACATTCTACCGCGATAGAAAATGTACATTATGAATTTGTGGATAATCCCGACAAAATGTTTGTTATTCCAGCTAAGAAGAGTTACGGGACGATAAAGATTAGATTTTTGAAATGGGAAGAGGGGAAAACGACAAGAAATCGGATATTGTTTT
>OGEE01001657.1_pt1 | contig 10383 bp, 8 predicted proteins | sample 1570571 | NCBI WGS metagenome assembly OGEE01 (sample SAMEA2582169, study PRJEB24529) | metagenome | biome: Human gut stool | place: China | collected 2011
ATGAAGCGAAAAATAATACTATACTCAACTACAGTTCTGCTACTTCTCATGGCAGCACAAAGCGCTATGGCTCAGACGAAAGGCAAAAAGCCAAATAGTTTCAGCCCTAAGATGCTCGTATATGAGAACCTGAAGAACAATAATGTACTGAGACACTTCAAACAGCGCTTCGCACAACTCGACACCCTACTCAATAACCCAATATGGGTAAAATCACCGGTCATTGACCTGGGACTCAACAAACAACATACAGCGGACATCAAAAAAACTGATTCCCTGTACTGGGCGAAGACGGCACACGAACAACTCGCCGTCAACCGACACAACGGACTGGAAGTAACCGGACAGGTTTATGCCCGGCCAGACGCCTACTTTGACTCAGAAAACGACGACGCCGAACAGGTATCAAAATATAAGGCTAAGGTTCAAGCCGAACTGGGATGGAACATCATCAACAGCAAATTCTACCAGGGAAAAGAAAAAAGAACCAAGGTGGCACTTGCCAACGAACTCTCAAGACTGCAAGGAAAGAAGAGACAGACGGCTGACATCTACGAAAAGGCTGCCGATGACCTCACCGAACAGTATAACTTCTACATCGGGACAGTGATAGCCCACCGGCTGGACAACCTCGACATCATGAACGAGGCATACCAGTACATGCTGGAGAAAGACCGAATCAGCAACGACAAGATGCTGAAGGTGATGAACGAAAAACTGGAAGCAGAATACGACATCTCTATCCTCTGCTCCGACCGTGACATCTCCAACAAGCCTATCTACAGAATGAAGCCATCAAAAGTGCTCGTAGATACGGCGGCTCTCTGGCGACACATCGACGAGGAAAGCATCGACGCACGAATCGTGATGGTGAAGGAACAGATAGCCGACAACGACAGCAAGCTCTCGAACTATCTGGGAACAACAAGAATCACCCCCTTCGCCAGATGGTCAAGCTACTGGCAAAGCAACAACAAGATAAGCAACAACGGCGACGTGGGCGTAAGATTCACCTTCCCTATCTATAACGAGAATCCCCGAAAGCGCAAGGCACTGGAAACGGAGAAGGAAATCATCAGAAGCAGCCGCAACACCGACGTGAAGGAAATCAAGCAGTCGGTAAACATCCTGCTCAAGAGAATAGGAAACCTGAACCAGGCCATCGCCACCGAAGCTTACCACATCAACCAGACCAGCAAATACATCGACATGCGAAGATTTGCCTACAAGAACCAGAAGCAGGGGTACAACTACCTGATGCGAATGGACGAATATACGGGACTCCTGGAAAGCATGGAGAGAATGTATAAGCTGATGTTAAACCGCGGACTCGCCATCATCAACATTGAGAAGGCAGTAAGCATCTACGACAACAACAATATATTCAAGGAAGTAGAACTATGAATGAGTTTCAATATAATAATACGCCACAAGAACAGGCTATGGCCGACTTGCTGAAGTCGCAGAGCCACCGACTGGCCAGGCAGCAGATTATCTTTGCGCTGATCTTCCTGCTGGTCATCGTCCTGGCGGCATATTATATCATCACCCGAATGATATGGGTTATCTACGACGGGTATATCACCATCGACGAAAACCATATCTCAGCCGTAGACGACATCTACATATTGAAGGTGAACAAGGAAATAGGCGAAGTGGTACACAAGGGAGACACACTCTACTCCTACGTGCTGCTGGGAAACATCGTAAACCAGTATGACCCCAACATCCTGCCTACTGCTGTGAAGGAAACCCACGACATGGAGGTGCAGGCACAGCTGGCTAGAGAAGAAATTCCCGTGCTCAGAACCCGACTCGCCGAACTGAAGAAGCAGAAAGCCTCTGAAACATCAGACATCTACTACGGACTCACCGACAACAGCAAGCGAAACGCCCTGGATGCGGAAATTGCCGAAGTGGAAGAAGAGCTGAGAAAACAGGCCAACAAGGTGGAAATCTACGCACGCGCCAAGAACACCACCTATAACTTCATGGCAAAGAGAGGTGCCAACATGCAGAACGCATCGATGCCTTACTCCAAAACCAGCATCTACAACGAGGGACTGATACACTACTGCTGCGCACCAGCCGACGCCTACATCGCCAAGATTAACGTGAGCGACAAGACACTGGTGTTCAAGAGCGAAGAGGTGATGAGCATCCAGCACACCGACTATGCGGCGTGCCACCTGGGCGTAATTACCTATGTACCCAACTCGAAGGTGAAATACATGGAGAGTCCTGACGATGCAGACATCATCATCAACAACGACCTGGAACTGAAGGCGAAGCTGCAGATGGTGGGTCTGAGAGTGGAGGAAATCCCCAAGCACCTGCAGAGCAACTTCTCGCACGATGCCAACGCCGTGGTTGCCATGTTCACCTTCCGCCCCAACCAGCGAGTTCCGGCATGGGTGATGAGCAACCGACTGCCAGTGAGAGTGAGAATCAACAAGTTGAGTGCCATGCTCGACCCAAGACCGCTGCCGATGTACACCATCCCAGTGGATAGAAACCAGAACGTAGTGAGAAGCTCGAAGCTGATCTCTACAGAAAATAAAGAAAAAGACAACACAGAGAAGAAATGATTGGACTCAGAAGAAACAAGCGTGGAGACATGGTGCTGACCATCGACAGCTTCGTTGATGTTGACTCAACACCAGATATCCAGTCCGACTACTTCGATTGCATATACATCAATACGACGAGTGAGCGTGCGTTCCATGCAATCATGTTTGGAGCCAGCCCTATCCTATCGTATAAATGCAGCTACAAACCGATATTCGCCAACACGGCCTTATCGGGAAAGGAACAGATGATTGACTACATCGTGGATGCTTACGTGAGCGACATGAGCAACGAGAAGGTGTACGAGATTATCGACAAGATTAAGAAAGCCAGGGAGAAATATGGCATCAAGCAGGAGTTAGCACGACCTACGCAGCCCAACCAGCTGTTCTCCAACATCCTGAGATACCTGCTATCCAGAGACCAGAGAGTGCTGGGTCACCGACTGATGGAGAAATCGTCGCTGGGTTACATCAACCCTATCTTCGAGCACTACCACAGCATGAGCCTCTTTCATCTTGCCGAAATGTTTACCTTCAAGGACAGTATGGTGGAATGCGGTGCACTGCGCAAGAGTCACTACCTCATCAAGGAGCACCTCTGCCCGAAGTGCAACCACAGCCATCTGCTCTACACGGAGTGCTGCCCCAACTGCGGCAGTTCTAACCTGAAGATTCAGAACATCATCCACCACTTCTCCTGCGCCAACGTGGCTCCGGAGAGTGCCTATAATGTGGGTGGTATGCTCATCTGCCCGAAGTGTCACAAGAAGCTGCGTCACATTGGTGTGGACTAAGACCGTCCGGCGGTGATTTACTCCTGCAACGACTGCGAGAATTCGTTCACCACCCCACTGACCAAGGCCACCTGCTGCTACTGCCAGAGCACCTATCCGGTGAATGCACTGGTGCCGCGAGATGTGGTAGACTATGAGATAACGGAAGAAGGAATCCGTATGCTGACAAAAACTGGACTCATGTTCAGCAACATGTCGAACACATACGATAACTATATGGAATACTCGCTGCTGATCAGCCGCCTGCGCCGCCAGTTGCTGGAGACATACCGCAAGGACGAGCTGACCGTGATGGTGGGTAAGATATGGATACTCGACAAGAACCAGGAGACGGTGAGAATCAAGGAGTCTATCCAGGCTCAGTTCTGCCGCATCTTCAACAGTCACAAGGTATCCTACAACAACAACATCTTCTACGTCACCTTCATGGCGTTCGACGACTTGAGCGTGGAAGCGGCACAGCAACAGCTGAGCAAGGAGATGTCGAAGGCCATCCGCAAGATTGCTACCGACATAGAACCGGAACAGATAGTATGCTGCGTGCTGAGCACGAAGAGAGCACTGACCAGCGGACAATATGAAGACTTCTTCAACCAGATGAGCTTCATAGAGCTGACGCCGGATGACTACTGCGGCTACGCAGAATCGCCAATATCGGAAGAAGAGGAAGTGAAACCACAACAGGAAACACTCGACCTCACTCCGAAGGAAGACGACAAGATCATGAAGCGCGTGAAACTCTACAAGCAGCTGGTAGCCGTGCTCATCCTCATCGCCGGCGTACTGATACTGCTTTCCATCCTGACGCTCACCGTGCTGAGATAAGTAAACAGAAGAAAGGGAACTACGCCTATGTTTAACATTGCAGAAAACTTGAACCACTTCTGGGACTGGATATCGACACTCTCGCTGTCGAGCATCGTGAGCACCTACTGGTTTCTCTTCTACATCGAGATGCCTAGATACTACATCCTGGAATACCTGGTGATCTTCTGGCGACTGATGGACAGGAACAAGAGAGAAAAGGAAAATGAGATTGCTAAGTTCTATCTCTACCGAGAAAATCCCCTCATCAGCATCCTGGTGCCAGGTAAGAACGAAGGCAAGAACATCTATAAGATGGTGAAGTCGCTGAACGAGCAGACCTACCGGAACTACGAAATCATCGTGGTGGACGACGGTAGCGACGACGACACCAAACTGATATGCACCGACCTGTATCGTGCGAAACTCATTACGCACTATCTGCGACTGGAAACCCGTGGCGGAAAGGCAGCAGCCAGCAACTACGGAGCCTACATGGCAAGGGGCAAATACATCGTGAGCCTCGACGCCGACTCCTCGCTCGACCGCGATGCCCTGGAGAAAGTGCTCATCCCATTCTATCTGGATGGAGAGGTGAAAGCCGTGGGTGGATGCATTGAGGTGAGAAACTACAAGGCAAGCATCTGCTCGTCGCTGCAGGCTTTTGAATACCTGAAGCGAATACAGGTGGGACGCATCGTGACCAGCGAACTGGGCATCTACCATATCATTTCGGGAGCCTTCGGTGCTTTCGAGACGCAGACGCTCAAGGAGGTGGGATACTGGGATATAGGACCGGGACTCGACGGCGACCTGACGCAGAAGATAAGAAAGGCAGGCTACAAGGTGAAATTCGTGGAGGATGCCATCTGCATGACCAACGTGCCTACCAAATGGTACAAGCTCTATCACCAGAGAATAAGATGGTCGCGATCGCTCGTGAGATTCCGCCTGCGCAAGCACATCGACATCCTGCTGCCTACCAAGAACTGGAGCATCCTGAACTGGATATCCAACATGGAGAGCGTGATGTTCGACTGCTTCCTCAACTTCCTGTGGCTGTGGTATATCATCAACCTGGCGATTACCTTCAACACACACATCGTGGAGGTGCTGGCACTGGGCTACTTTATCCGAGTATGCTTCTCGCAGTTTGCCTTCCTGCTGGTGCTTCTGGTAACGGAAAGAAAGAAGACGGCACTGTTCCTCTACAGGTTCACGCCGCTGATGTCGCCATACACAGGTTACTTCCTGCGCTTTGCCCGACTCTCGGCACATCTGCAGGAGCTGTTCTTCAGAACATCCTACAAGGATGCCTGGAATCCGAAAAAGACCTCCCGCTATGCTCAGCTGGAAGGTATCTAAGGTTTACTGACCTGGGAAACGGATGACAGGGAAACGGACGTCTGGGAAACGAAAATCAAAATAGAAATTAAACAATTAATAAAACGATATTATATGATAAACAAATCTTTTGAGTTTAAGATAGGAGTAATAGGATTGGGTTATGTGGGTACCCCCCTTGCCTGCTTATTCTCAAAGAAATATGAGACATGGGGTTACGACATCAATGCCGCCAAGGTGGATAAACTCGCCAACAGGCAGATGTCTGACAACAAGCAACTGTCGAAGGCTTTGGCTCACGGGCTGAAGTTGACGAGCGATATAGAAAACCTCAGAACCTGCAATGTGTATATCATCGCAGTGCCAACGCCCGTCAACAAGTCGAACAAGCCAGACATCAGCTGCGTAAGAAATGCCACACGCTCAGTGGGCAGCATTCTGAAGGAAGGCGACATCGTGGTATACGAATCAACCGTATATCCGGGACTCACCGAAGAAGTATGCGCCCCACTGCTTGAGGCAACCTCAGGACTAAAACTTAACCAGAGTTTCTACGTTGGTTTCTCACCAGAGCGCATCAATCCGGGCGACACGGTGCACACCATCGAGAACATTGTGAAGGTAACCAGCGGTTCTACCCCTGAGGCAGCCGCGATTATCGACAGTCTCTATGCTTCGGTACTTACCCACGGCACCCACAAGGCGCCAAGTATCAGGGTGGCAGAGGCCTGCAAACTGATGGAAAACTGCCAGCGCGACGTGCAGATAGCCTTCTTCAACGAGATGGAGAAAATCTTCGACAAGATGGGCATCAGCATTGAGGACGTAACGGAAGCGGCAAAGACCAAATGGAACTTCGTTCCTGCCACACCGGGACTGGTGGGCGGCCATTGCATCGCCGTGGATCCTTACTACCTCATCAACAAGGCTCAGGAGGTGGATGTGGTTCCGTCACTCCTCTCTACGGCACGCGAGGTGAACGAGCAGATGGCGGTTTGGATGGCGGGTAAGATCAAGAGTGCCTGCGAGAACAGAAAGTTCGTGGCTCCCGAGACCAACGTGCTGATTCTGGGCTTCTCTTTCAAGCCCGACAGCGACGACATCCGCAACACCAAGGTGGCAGACCTCTACATCAACCTGGTGGGAGCCGGCTACAAGACGACCCTCTACGACCCATTGGTAGACAGAGACGAAGTAAAAGAAGAATACGGAATTAAAGTAACCGGCGACGAGGCGGTGCTCAACAAGGAGTATCAGATTGTCGTAATCGGAACGAACCATAAGATATTTAATAACATAGACATGAGTAAGATTCTCACAGACAAGGGTTTCATTTGCGATATCTATGGAATTCATAAATCGAGAACTTAGGCATGCCCTAAAAAACGAGAACTAAAATAGCATGAGTATGAGTAAGTGTAGAGTTTTAATAGTAGATGACATTGCTGAAAACATAGCACAAATGGTGAATATGCTCAGCAATCTGGACATCGAAATCAAGAAAGCCTACGGTGGCAAGGAAGCCATCCAGCTGGTAGAAACCTTCAGACCTAACATCATCTTGCTCGACTTGATGATGCCAGAAGTTAATGGTTGGGATGTAATTGAGCATGTAAGAGCCCGTTACGACAAGAATGAAATGATTATCATCATCACCTCCCTGCTCAGCAACAAGGACAACATTGATGAGTGTTACGAAATGGGTGTGAACGACTATGTGTCCAAGCCTATCATTCCGGGCCGCATCATCAGTTCGGTAGAAACACAAATGCGAAATGTGAAGTATGCGGAATATGAGCCTAAGGCTGAGCAGCATCAGCTGAACACGACGAAGCCTGCATCAGTAGTAGAAATGGATTCAGTCAAGCATATTGGCTGAATCCATTGAAATTATTTCTGAAGTATCGCATTAGCATGATCAATGCGATCTTTTGAAGGAGACTCTATCCCTTGCAAAGGGTAAGGGATACCGAGTTTCTCGTACTTATATACACCCAGTGTATGATAAGGCAGGATATCTATGCGCTCGATGTTGGTGAGCGTATCCAGGAAACTGCGCAGCTGCTGCAGATATTCATCCTTATCCGTGATGCCTGGAATCAGGACATGACGAATCCATACCGGCTTGTGTATATCGCTGAGATAGCGGGCACAATCGAGTATGTTCTTATTGCTATGAAGCGTCAGCTTGCGATGCTCTTCATCATTGATATGCTTGATATCAAGAAGAACGGTATCGGTAACGGCCATCAGACGCTCGAATTTCTCAAACATTTCCCCTTCTTTCCTAAAGGGTTGAGCCGAGGTATCAAGACAGGTGTTGATGCCGCGCTGATGGGCTTTCTCGAACAGTTCGATGAGAAAGTCTATCTGCATCAGGGCTTCTCCGCCGCTCACGGTGATGCCGCCCTTGTCGCCCCAATAACTCTTGAATCGCTCTGCCTTATCCAGCAGGTCATCGGCACTCCACTCTTCTCCTACCCCCGTCTTCCAGGAATCCGGGTTGTGGCAGAACTGGCAGCGCATGGGACAACCTTGCAGAAAGATCAAAAATCGGATGCCTGGTCCATCTACAGAACCAAAGCTCTCTATGCTGTGAACAAAACCTTTATGCATTCTTTCGAAGATCATATACTCCCCACAATGCAAAAAGACTCATAAATAAGGCTATAACGCCCAAAAAAAGAAATACACCCATAATTATTTTATCTTTTTAGAAATGATTAAAAACAAGAAGCCCAAAAAGGTAAAGAATAAGACTATAAGAACTCCTAACATATAAAGAGTTACTTTATCTATATCTTCCTTCATGATGCTCGCCAGAAGAACACCACCAATAACTAACTTAGCAATGTCCAAACAGAACTTACTCGCTTCAGCAAATAAAGTTCTTTTCCCATCTTTTGATAAATTCATACTGCAAAATTAGTAAAATTATCAATATCTTACTCTATTTTACAGTTAAATAAGTTAAAATTGCCCGCTAAATATCCTCGGAAAGAAAATCTAGCGGGCAATCTATATGTTACAAAGAGACAAGAGGATTCTTCACTCTTCCCTCTTCATTCTTCACTTCCTTAGAGTCTCTCGTGAGCCTGACGAGCGATTACGTCGAGCTGCTGCTCGCGTGTCAAGTCGATGAACTTAACTGCGTAACCACTTACACGGATGGTGAAGTTCTGATACTCTTCCTTCTCTGGGTGCTCCATCGCATCCTTGAGCTTGTCGATACCGAATACGTTCACGTTCAGGTGGTGAGAACCCTGGTTGAAGTAACCATCCAATACACCTACCAATGTCTGAGCACGCTCCTCATCGTTGTGACCGAGAGCACCTGGACTGATGGTCTGAGTATTAGAGATACCATCAAGGGCATACTCGTATGGCAACTTAGCTACTGAGTTCAATGAAGCCAAAAGACCGTTCTTCTCTGCACCGTAAGATGGGTTAGCACCTGGAGCCAAAGGAGCACCGGCTGGACGACCATCAGGCATATTGCTGGTGAACTTACCGTATACTACATTTGATGTGATAGTCAGGATAGATGTAGTAGGCTCAGAATTGCGGTATGTATGGTGCTTCTTGATCATGTTCATGAAGGTCTTGAGCAACCATACTGCAATCTCATCAGCACGCTCATCATCGTTACCGTAACGTGGGAAGTCGCCCTCGGTCTTGAAGCTGAGAGGGAAACCAGTCTCATCACGGACGATGTTTACCTTGGCATACTTGATAGCTGAGATAGAGTCAACCACGTGGCTGAAACCCGCGATACCTGTAGCGAAAGTACGACGAACATCTGTATCGATGAGCGCCAACTCTGCTGCCTCGTAGAAGTACTTATCGTGCATGTAGTGGATGAGGTTCAATGTCTTTACATAAACGCCAGCCAACCAGTCCATCATATCCATGAAACGTGGCATGAACTCCTCGTATGTCAATACATCACCCTCTACGGCGCGATACTTAGGACCGCACTGCTCGCGTGTCTTTGAGTCAACACCGCCAGAAACAGCGTAGGTCAAGCACTTTGCCAAGTTGGCACGTGCACCGAAGAACTGCATCTCCTTACCTGTCTGTGTAGCTGATACACAGCAGCAGATGCTATAGTCGTCACCCCAAACTGGGCGCATTACATCGTCGTTCTCATACTGGATAGAGCTTGTCTTGACAGAGATGAGAGAAGCGTAGTGCTTGAATGACTTTGGCAAGCGAGAGCTATAGAGTACAGTCAAGTTTGGCTCTGGTGAAGGACCCATGTTCTCCAATGTGTGGAGGAAACGGAAGTCGTTCTTGGTAACCATTGAGCGGCCATCCTGACCCATACCACCTACCTCGAGAGTAGCCCAAACTGGGTCGCCGGTGAAGAGCTCGTTGTAAGAAGGGATACGGGCGAACTTAACCATACGGAACTTCATGACCAAGTGGTCGATGAGCTCCTGAGCCTCATCCTCTGTAAGAGTACCCTCGTTCAAGTCGCGCTGGATATAGATATCGAGGAATGTAGAAATACGGCCTACAGACATCGCAGCACCATTCTGAGTCTTCACAGCACCGAGGTAACCGAAGTACAACCACTGTACAGCCTCGCGAGCGTTCTTAGCAGGCTGGCTGATATCGTAGCCATACAACTGAGCCATCTCCTTCAAGCCCTTGAGAGCCTTGATCTGCATAGAAACCTCTTCACGAAGACGGATCACCTCGTCGATCATCTCACGGTCGCCCATGTTAGCGAGGTCGTTCTTCTTCTCCTCGATGAGGAAGTCGATACCATAGAGGGCTACACGACGGTAGTCACCTACGATACGTCCACGACCGTATGTATCAGGAAGACCAGTAAGAATGTGGTTATGACGCACGAGTTTCATCTC
>OGEE01001662.1_pt1 | contig 10345 bp, 8 predicted proteins | sample 1570571 | NCBI WGS metagenome assembly OGEE01 (sample SAMEA2582169, study PRJEB24529) | metagenome | biome: Human gut stool | place: China | collected 2011
GCGAGGGCCGGAGCAAGGTCAGCTTCGGCAAATTATTAACTTGGATGCAGAGACCACATCCATGATACCTCCTCAAAGGAAGGAGGGTAAATGACTAATTATGGCAAATTTAGTAGCAATCGTAGGTCGCCCTAACGTGGGTAAATCTACTTTATTCAATCGTTTGACTCAATCTCGCCGCGCCATCGTGAGCGATACGGCAGGTACCACCCGCGACCGCCAGTATGGCAAGTGCAGCTGGAACGGAAGAGAATTCTCTGTGGTGGATACCGGTGGATGGGTCGTTAAATCAGATGACATTTTCGAGGATGCTATCCGCAAGCAGGTGCTGGTGGCTACAGAGGAGGCCGACCTGGTTCTCTTCCTGGTAGACGTGAACACCGGTTTGACCGACTGGGATGAGGACGTGGCCCTGATCTTGCGTCGTGCCAAACTGCCTGTTATCCTTGTGGCAAACAAGGTGGACAACAGTGCTGAATACTATCAGGCTGCCGAGTTCTACAAGTTGGGCTTGGGCGACCCTCAGTGTATCAGTGCCGCAACAGGTGGCGGTACGGGTGACTTGCTCGACATCATATTAGACAAGCTTCAGGATAATCCTGAGGAAGCCATCGAGGAAGACATTCCTCGTTTCGCCGTGGTAGGTCGTCCTAACGCCGGCAAGAGCAGTATCATCAATGCCTTCATCGGTGAAGACAGAAACATCGTTACCGAGATTGCTGGTACAACCCGCGACAGTATCTATACCCGTTACGACAAGTTCGGCTTCGACTTCTATCTGGTTGATACCGCCGGTATCCGCCGCAAGAACAAGGTGAGCGAGGACTTGGAGTTCTATTCCGTGATGCGTTCCATCCGTGCCATCGAGAACAGTGATGTCTGCATCCTGATGCTCGACGCTACCCGTGGTATCGAGACCCAGGATATGAACATCTTCCAGTTGATTCAGAAGAACAACAAGAGTCTGGTGGTGGTAGTAAACAAGTGGGACTTGGTAGAGGAGAAGAACCAGAAGGTGATTGATACCTTCGAGAATGCCATCCGCAAGCGCATGGCTCCGTTCGTGGATTTCCCTATCATCTTCGCTTCGGCACTGACCAAGCAGCGCATCTTCCGCGTGTTGGAGACAGCCAAGGATGTTTACCAGAACCGCAAGGTTCATATCGGAACCTCTAAGCTCAACGAGGTGATGTTGCCTATCATCGAGGCTTATCCTCCACAGAGCGTGAAGGGTAAGTATATCAAGATCAAGTACTGTACCCAGTTGCCAAACACCACGATTCCATCGTTCGTGTTCTATGCCAACTTGCCTCAGTATGTAAAGGAGAACTATCGCCGCTTCCTGGAGAACAAGATTCGTGAGAACTGGTCGTTGCATGGTTGTCCAATCAACGTCTTCATTCGTCAGAAGTAAGGGGAAGAACGAAGAGTGAAGAATCAAAATGTATAAAGATGAAGAAACTTTTGATTTTTATGATAATAAGTATGGGGTTGGGACTTTCTTCCTGCAAGGAGGAGCGTCCTGACCCTTCTTACTTTGCGGGTATCGCCGCAAAGGGATATTACGACTTGCTCCTGGAGGGCAAGTACGAGGAGTATGTGGCCGGTTTCAACCAGCCCTACCGCATCCCGAAAGGTTATCACGAGCAGCTGCTGCTCAATGCCCGGATGTATGTGGAGCAGCAGCAGCTGGAACACCAGGGCATAGCGAAGGTGAACGTGCTGAATGCCAGGGCAGACACCGCCCACCACGTAGCCGACGTCTTCCTGCAACTAGCCTTCGGCGACAGCACCAAGGAGCAGATTGTGGTTCCGATGGTGGAGGTGAAAGGCGAGTGGAAGATGAGATAGGAGTAATAACATGATTAAAAGGAGATAGTGATATGGAACAGATGAACAGACATGATGGTATGCCTACGGCAGCCAAAAGAAAACGCATTCCTTATGGCTTGATGAATTTCATGACTTTAAGGGAAAGGGACTGTTACTATGTGGACAAAACCCGTTTTATCGAATCAATAGAGGAAGCTAATATGTTCTTCTTCTTCATTCGCCCTCGCCGATTCGGCAAGAGCCTTACCATCTCTATGCTCCAGAATTATTATGATGTCAATAAGAAGGAACAGTTTGATAAGCTTTTTGGCGGACTGTATATCGGCGAGAATCCTACGCCTGAGCGTAATTCCTATCTGGTTCTTTCCCTCAACTTTGCCACAGTAGATGCCGGACTTGATAACTATCGGGCTGGCCTGGACAACTGTGTAAATATCGGCATCTTGAATTTCTGCGACAGATACAAGCAGTATCTGCCCGATGATATCATCGTGAGAATGAAGGAGGAATGCCAGGGATGCGTGGATCAGTTGAAGTTCCTGGCTGCAGAATGTGAGAAAGTGAACCAGCATATCTATCTTTTCATTGATGAGTATGACCATTTCACCAACAAGATTCTTGCCGAGCCGAAGCACATGGTCAGGTATCGTGAGCAGACTCATGGCGAAGGTTATCTTCGAATGTTCTTCGATGCCGTAAAGGATGCCACATCTTCTTCGTTGACACGTGTCTTCGTAACAGGTGTGAGTCCTGTAACGATGGATGACCTGACAAGCGGTTTCAATATAGGCACCAATTATTCTCTGAGCTATGAGTTTAATGAACTGGTTGGATTTACTGAGGAAGAGGTGCGGACACTGCTTACGGATTATGCGGCAGTTTGCCCGTTCAATCATACGGTAGAAGAGTTGGTTCGTAACATGAAGCCATGGTTTGACAACTATTGTTTCTCTGTGGAAGAGTATGGCAAGACCACCATGTATAATTCTGTGATGGTGCTCAACTTCCTGGATAGGTATATCCGTTCGGGCTATCAGATCCCAAAATCCATGATAGAAACCAACATCCGTATTGATTACGATAAGATTCGCATGCTGATTCGCCATGACAAGAACTTCGACCATGATGCCAGCATCATCCAGGAACTGGTTACCAAGGGTTATGTTATGGGTAATCTCGTAGAGAATTTTCCTGCGGAACGTATCAACGACCCGGATAACTTCCTGAGCTTACTTTTCTATTTTGGTTTAGTAACGATAGATGGCTCTTATCAGGGATACACCAGGTTCATTATTCCGAACGAGGTGGTGCGTGAAGTGTTTTATAGAGACTATATTTAAAGGCGACTCAATGTCTCGTTATGTAGATAATGGGTTGGTGGAAGAATCGGCGAATATAGTTAATTAATGTATAATAGTAGGACTTTTCTGCATTTTATATCATTATGTTTAAGAAAAATGTTATCTTTGCAGCGTTATATAATAATTAAAACTGTTTGAGTATGAATACTGTAACATTGCGTGGAACGGCTTCTTTTGATTTTGAAATGCCGTTGTTGGAAATATTAAAAGCTAAGGCAAAGGCAAGTAACAAAAGCTTGAATAGCTATGTTGAAGCTTTGCTCAAAGATGTTGTTGGCTTGAACAAAAAGAGTGATAATGTGATTACTCCAGAGCTTCAGGCTAAGATAGATAGTGCAAGAGAAGAATATCGAAAAGGGAATTTTGTCAGCTGTTCTACTGCTGATGATCTTCGACATTATTTGAATTCACTATGAGTTATAGATTGGATTTTGTCCCTGCTGTAAGCAAAACTATAGCTAAATATAAAAGGTCGAATCCTAATCTTTTTAAGAAATTGGATAAAATATTGCAAGATATACAGCAGCATCCGAAAACAGGAATCGGGCATCCTGAACCTTTAGTGGGTGGTGATGGGATAACATATTCTCGTCATATTTCTGCTCACAGAAGGATTATCTATGATATATATGAAGAAAGTATAAGGGTTCTGGTCTTGGATTTAGACTCCCATTATGGCGATAAGTGATGAAAAACCGCAGTCTTTACTTGGATGAAGGCTGCGGTTCTTTTTTTCTCTTTTTTCTGATTTCGCAGTTTTGCGTTTATTCTTGTTTGCGCAAACACAGAAAAATTAGAAAAAAAAGCTATGGAATTGCGTTAAAATTATTAAGATTTACACTTTTTAACCTAAAAAGTTTTGCTCGTTTCAGAAATTTTGCCTACATTTGCAACCGAAAGAACCTAATGAGGGTATAAGACTCCTAAAAAGAGTTTGTCCTCTCGACCTAAAAAAGAACTGTAGATTTCTAACGAACGATGTAGATGATAAACGATGTAAGATGTAAGAACTGAAGAAGGTAATACGAAATATTAGCCGACTCTCTCCTAACAAGAGGCCGCTAACTAGAAGCTACAATTCTCTAAGAACAAATAAATGATGAAACCCTGGAAACAGATTCACCATGACATTTGAGGATTCTTTCTAAGAACAAATAATAAAGAATAATTTTTTTATAAACTAAAATTTACGATTATGAAAAAAGTTTTAACTTTAGTATCGGATTGTCGATGGTTGCTGGTTCAGCAGTTGCTAACGATTTTGATTGGACTGGCCTTGAGAAGCCTCAGCTTGAGGCAGGTACTCATTTTGTTAAAGGTACAAAGAGTAACCTTACTTATGAGAACCAGACATTCTCTTTCAAGGTAACAAAAGGTGATAAAGTTCAATTGGGAGTTAATGGTGAGAACTTGGATATTACCGTTAATGGTTCAAAGCTTTCTGCATCTTTGGAAGGTGGAAAGATTAGCTTTGTTGCAGAGGCTGATGGTGATGTAGTATTAAAGCTTGGTACTGATACAGCTATCAAGTCTATTTATGTAGAGTCTGATAATTATCGCAAGGCAGAGAATTTGATTAAGACTGTCGGTATGGCAGCTGTCAATAAGGCTACTGTTGATATTGCAGATTATTCTACAATGATTGATAAGGATAATCAGAATCTTTCATTTGATGGTTTCTTCACTTCTGTAAAGGAAGAGATTAACCTCGAGGCTCAGAAGGTGGCTCAGATGGAAGCTGAGTTGGTGACTGCTAAGGCAGAGAATACAGTTAAGGAGCTGCTTGCAGAAGGCTTAGAGACTTCTTTGGAAAAACGCTTGGGTGCTGTCAAGACAGCTGTTGAGAAGATAGTTAAGGATGCTGAAGCAGCTAAGAAGAACTATGATAATATTACTAAGGTTGTGGCTAAGGGCGTAGATGATCGCTTGGTTGAGGCTGCAAAGACCACTGTTAGTGCAATTGATAATAATGCATTGACTTATATCTGGGACTTCAAACTTGATGGTAAGAAGATTGTAAAGTCAAGCTTAAAGGCTGCTTGGGCTGAAGATGAGTTGAATGCTATTGCTAAGGATCGCGATGCTCTCAAGAAGGCTGCTATGGAGGAACTTAGCAGATTCTATAAGTCTACTAAGAATGAGGCTGATTGGCAGAAGGATTTCGATGGTCTCAAGGGTCAGATTGACAATATGATTGCTCGTGCTATCGTTGAGCGTGACTATAAGAGCAAGATTACAAATTTGAAGACTAAGGTCGATAATTTGAATGGTGTTCTTGCAATTAAGGATGTTAATCAGAAGGATGTATTTACAAAGCCTGCTGGTTATGACGATTGGACAAAGGCTGTAAAGGAGCTCAATGACTTTATTGATGATACTACAAATCGTCGTGATTATACTAAGGCTGAGCTTGATGTAGATCCTGTAGGTAAGTATACTACAGCTGATAAGACATTCACTAGTTTGAAGGATGAATTCATTGGTCAGGCTCATAAAGCATTGACTGCACTTTCTGCTGATGCTCAGAAGAATATTGATACTTATAGCTATAAGATTTCTGCTAAGTATCAGAATGAGCCTGAGACTCAGAAGCAGTATGAGAAGGAATTTGCTGTTATTCAATCTGAGCTCAATGGTTACAATAAGACTATTGGCCTTAAGGATTATGCAACTATCGTAGAAGGCTACAATACTATTGCAAAGAATATTTCTGGTATTAATGATCAGGTAAAGGCTAAATGGGATAAGACTCTTAATGATCAGAAGATAAAGGTTAAGGACAATAATAAGGAGGCCAAGAAGGTGATTGACGACCAGATTGATGCTGTTCGTAAGAACTACAACGATTACATCGCTAAGATTGAGGCTTGGAAGAAGGCTGATTTCGCAAGTGATGATATGATTGCTAGTTTGAATGCTAATCAGAGAGTTCTCTTTGATATTGTTGGTGAACTTGATGCTCAAAAGAAAGCTGTAGCTGATAAGGTTGCAGAACTTGAGACTGCAATTGATGAGGTTTCTGATGTAGAGTTTGATCCTAATGATGCAACTAAGTATCGTTTCAATGGTGAGAATAAGGACGGAAAGACTTACAAGAGCATTGTAGAAGAGATAGAGGTACGTATTAAGGCTCAGATTGATGCAGCTGTTAAGACTGCTAATGATAGAGCTTGGAATTACCTTGACACTGATTGGTCTAATGGCAAGGCTACATTGACCTTTAATGATGCTGACGCGAAGTATTATGCTGCCAAGGAGAAAATTGATAAGGGTCTTAGTGAGTCTAAGATGACCCAGGAGGCTCATGATAGCTTCGATAAGCGTTATCAGGGTATTCTTGATAAGAGTCAGAATGCTAATGTCGGTGAGAATTATAGAGTTGACGCTTATACCAAGGCTAAAGCCTATAAGACAGCTTTGACTTTGGCTGACAATATTGGTAGCATTTCTACAGACTATTTGGCTAAGATTGAGACCGCCGTTAAGGCAGTTAATGTTCAGTTGGAGGCTTATACAGCTTTGTATCAGAAGGTAGCTACTAAGAAGGTGGCATGGACTGTTGCTAAGAGTAAGGAAGCTGATTATCAGAAGGAGTACAAGCAGGTTGTTCCTGATGGTAAGGATGACTTTGTTAAGACTAAGCTGCAGGAAATTAACGATGCTCTTAAGGCCTTCTCTAAGAAGTTGGAGGATAATGCTCTTACAGCATCTTCTCTCAATGACGAGGCTGATGCAGTATTGGCATCATTCGATGCTGGTTACTTCCAGGCAACTAACTATAAGGGTTATGTAGCTAATAATGAGGCTAAGTCTAAGGCTGATGCGTTGATTGCTGTAGTTAAGGCTGAAATCACAAATGCTAAGGCTGCTATTGCTGGCTATCGTGAGGAAGTTCAGGCTGACGCTAATGTTGTTATCGCTGCTGCAGAAACAACAGTTTCTGCTCAGGAGTCTAGTGTTGCTAAGGACTTCGCTGATGGTAAACTTGGTGATACCTATGCTTCTATTGAAGGTGCGTTGAAGACAGCTTCTGCTAACTTGAAGCAGGCTCTTGCTGATGCAGAAAAGGCTGAGAAGGGTGGTAACCTTGACCTTGATGGTGATGGTGAAATCGGTCTCGGTGATATCGAGAAGGCTGGTGCTAATGTTGATGCTGGTGTAATGGATGGTGCTACATACATGAACTTCATCAATGCTTATCTTCAGTATATGAAAAAATAAATTGAATTAATTGTGTGAAGTTTCCTTATAATAGGAAACTTCACCTCTTAAAGAATTTAATAACATTATAAAAAATAGATTATGAAACATTCAAGACTTTATAGTTGTGTTATTGCACTTGCTATGCTTTTTGTAGCTAATCTTGGCGCAATGGCTCAAGAATATGTATTAAAAAGCATTTCTTTCTTGACACCTGGTGAAAAGGGAGTACTTGCTGTAAGTATGACAAATCCAGATCCTGTAAAATCTTTCCAAGGAAGAATTGTTCTTCCAGAGGGTCTTACTTTTGTTGATGCTGATAGAGAAGAATATTGCAAGGTAGGTAAGACTGAGCGTACTAGTAAGTTTAGTATTGCTATGCAGAAAAAGAATGATCGCAATGCGTTCTTCTTAGGTACCAATGTTGTTAATGCTTATATACAGCCTGGTCAAGGTGAGGTGTTTACTTTTGAAGTAAATGTTTCAGAGAATTTCACTGCTACTAGCGAGATTGAATTGTCTGATGGTGCTATTAGCATGGGTAACAAGAATATTGTAAATACTCCTGTAGTTAAGGGTAAGGTTGGTAATGTTGCTGACCAGATTATTGCTACAAGTAATGAAGTAAAGGTTACCGTGGGTACTCCTGCTACAGTTACATTGTCATGTGATTTCCAGAAGGAATTCATGGGCTTCTTGGCATTTACAATTCAAATGCCAGAAGGTTTGTCTATTGTAGAGGGTTCACAAAAGGTTGATCCTGAGCGTTGTCCAAACCATGTAGCTACTATCCTTAATAATTTATATAATGTAAAAGTTGCTGACATTTTTGGAAATCTTGATTTCTTGAAGAAAGATGGTAAATTGTGTAGCTTTGAGGTAGTTGCTGACGATAAGTTTGTTGATGGTTCGGAGATTATCTTGAAGGGCATCTATGGTTCTGCAAAGATAAACAGTGTTTATACAAATTTCTACGCTGAGGATTTGCATATCAAGGTAACTAAGGATGGTACTGCTACAGGTATCAACGGAATCGAGTCTGACTTCGCAGCTAAGGCTGACGGTATCTACACAGTTAGTGGCTTGAAGGTTAACAAGCTCGTTAAGGGTATTAACATCGTAGTTAAGGACGGTAAGGCAACTAAGGTTGTTAAGAAGTAATGAACCATCTAGAAACCATTGTTCTTATGAACAGTGAGATGTGATATATAAAGTTAAACAATAAAAGGGGAGAGGCATCTTGCGAAGGTGTCTCTCTTTTTTTTGTAGCTAAGTCTAATTATTTTTATAGAAGTCGATAGTATATGGCAAATCTAAAACTTTTTAATATGGTTAGTCTTCAGAAACAATTTGATGTGCTAACTAGCTCGCTCAATTTCTTTGATATGTCGTATTTGATATCTGGTGGAGCAATGTTATGTGTGTTAACTTATATCCCTTGTGGTTTCAGAAAGATGGTGTTTCATGCCAACCACATTTTCTTGACAGCAATTCTTTGTCTGTTGCTGTCTTACGTATTAGGGATAATTAGTTGGATTGTAGGAAAATATGTGCGCAATGTTGTCTTGCATTCTTGCGAGAGTAACTTGTCGAATGACCAGGATTTTTGTTGTCATTTCGATGAAATCGTAGCTTCTTTTTCTTGGGAAAATGTACCTATTTCCAAATTGTTTGCGATTAATAAGGAAGCAGCGTTTACTCATATGTGGATGATGCTAGACCAATCTGGAAGATCTTGTAAAGGAGAAAACAAAGTTTGTCATGAAAAGCCTGATGAATTTGATAGAGCGTATGCGTGCCAAAATCGTTTCCATTATGTTAATCATCTTTTGGTGATGAGAGCAATCTATGAAGGAATGATTACTCCCATTGTTGTCTTTTCTGTTTCCTTTTCTTTCTTAGAATTTCCTATATGGCATTCTTTTTGGCTGCCATGCCAAAGTTTGCTGTCTTCTTTTTGTGCTAAGCTTGTTGCTGCATATCTGTTTGAGGGTTCTGTGTTGTTCGTATGGTGTATTCTGGTTTATGGTATTATGATTTGGGTAGTGAAACTATTGGCTTGTGAGGCGAGAAAAACAGCAAACACTCAGATTAAGGAGATAGTCGTCGCCTACCATGAGTTTTTTGTTTGATGAGCAATCCTGCATAACTTGTTTCAAGAATGATGTTGATACCCATATTTCATCCTTTATCGCTCTCATGTATTTTCCTTTCCTCCTTTTAGAAAGAAAATCCCAGTTTTTCTTGGCAGTTTCAATAAAAAAGTGTATCTTCGCAGCAGAATTGTATAATATAAAACGATTTTTATGGGTAGATACATCAACCCCTTTACCGACTGGGGCTTCAAGCGTCTCTTCGGTCAAGAGTTCAGCAAGGACTTGCTGATTAATTTTTTGAACGACTTGTTTGATGGCGAATTTCAAATCAAGGACGTTACATTCAAGGATAAGGAACAGCTTGGAGATACTAATGATCTCCGTGGCTGCATCTTTGATATCTATTGTGTTACCGACGATGATAAGCATTTCATCGTTGAGATGCAGAACAGATGGGTACCCTTCTTTGTGAATCGTTCCATCTATTATGCTAGTAAGGCTTTTGTTGCCCAGCGCAAGAAGTTTGATGAAGCAGGTGTCCGCACTCCAGTTTTATACCAGTTTGTGCCGGTTTATGTGGTTTGCATCATGAATTTTATGCCAAGGGAGCATGAGGTGACAAAGTTTAGGACAGACGTTGCTTTGAGGGAGAAGTCTAGCGACTCCGTTTTTTCTGACAAGCTTCGTTTCATCTATCTTTCTCTTCCTTTCTTTGATAAGAGTGAGGAAGAATGCGAGACAGGTTTTGAAAAATGGATTTATGTTTTGAAGTATATGGAAGTATTGGAAAGATTGCCGTTTACGGCGCAGAAGAAGATATTCGATCATCTTGCAAAATTGGCAGATGTTCGTTGC
>OGEE01001674.1_pt1 | contig 10285 bp, 9 predicted proteins | sample 1570571 | NCBI WGS metagenome assembly OGEE01 (sample SAMEA2582169, study PRJEB24529) | metagenome | biome: Human gut stool | place: China | collected 2011
CGAAACTACGATTTATTTTATAAAACTACTATATTTATAAATTCGTACTTAAAAACGCAACATTAATAAAATGTGTTACGTTAACCTATAGAGTTTAAATCTTTAAAAATGTTGTTATGAAAAAAGTGATTTCATCTATAGTAGTCCCGAATCGGAAATTCTTGAGTTTGGGCTTGTTAATATTGCGTGTACTTGTCGGGATAACAATGTTGACGCATGGTGTGGCTAAATTGACGTCATTCTCCGAATTGTCTGCTACCTTCTCGGATCCTATAGGTTTAGGAAGTACTTTGTCTTTAATTTTGATTATTGGGGCTGAAATTGGGTGTTCCTTGTTTGTTATTGTAGGTGCTTTTACTCGGTTGGCTACGATTCCATTGATATTTTCTATGTTGGTGGTTATATTTATCGTTCATGCCAGTGATCCATTTCAGATGAAAGAATTGCCTTTATTATATTTAGGTATCTATATCTTGTTATTTTTCACAGGTGCGGGAAGAATATCTCTGGATGCAATAATTTCAAAAAAAATAGATGTAAATATTCGAAAATAAAGAAAAAAAGCAGGAATCCTATGGGATTACCTGCTCTGTTCCATCCAGAATAGGAACTACGTTTTCATCTTCTCCTAAAATTGTTGCTGCTAATAGCCAATATATTAGTAAAAGGATGGAGATAATAATTCCGACAATCTTCCAAGGATTAGTTCTTTTCTTCTTCATGTTCTTTATGTCTTTGAGTGATTCATTGTAGACATGAACGTGAATCGATATGTTTTTGTTTGTTTATTTGAGAATATTTTTGGTAAAGGTTTTAGACTATTTTGGTCAAAAGCACTCCATAAACAAAATCAGCCACTTACAAAGTGACTGATTCCCTGAGGTCGGTAGCAGATTTGAACTGCTGTACACGGTTTTGCAGACCGCTGCCTAACCGCTCGGCCAACCGACCCTGTTGCGATTTTGCGTGGCAAAGATAAGGCGATATTTTGAATTTTGCAATACCTTGCTGCAATTTATTTTGATAAAGTAACACTCGTGGCTGCGATCTTCCCTCCTAGTGGCGGGTTTAGTTTTGAAACCTTGATAGTTACATGAGAAATTTGTGGGAAGGCATTATATAGTGCGTCGATCATTCTTTTTGCAACGTGTTCCAACCAGAGTGAGGTAATCATCATTTCTTTGGCGATAATCTCGTATGCGGTGAGATAACTTAAAGCATCTGCGATGTTATCTGTTTGGGCTGCCTTGTCGCAATCTGTTTCGATACGGGCGTAAACCATGAATTTATTTCCCACGACACGTTCTGTTTCATAACATCCGTGGAAGGCGAAAAATTCCATTCCTTCAATTTCGATGATTCCATTCATAATTGTTAACTTTTGTTTCTGTAAAAATAATAGTATCTTTCGTCTTTAAATACAAAAGAGCCGACGAGGAATGTCGACTCTTAAGATTACATTACTAACTACTAACCTAAACCATACAAACTTATGAAAAATCTTCAATCTCTTAAAGACGGTGCAAAGATAAAGCGTCTGTTGTATCTAGACCAATTTTTATTGTTAATAAAAGCTATTGATTGGGTTAATGTTAGTTAATCTTCTTGTGCCTTTAAAGCTATATTTTGAATGATTATAGCAGTATTTCATTGTAACTAATTAATTCATAGTGATGATGGTGTTTTTGTCGTGTGAATGCAGATGTATTTTTGTTAATTTCTTGTTAGTGCATGGCCTATAAAATGAATTTTATTTGTAAGTTTAACAAATCGTTTAAGATGAATTAATTAATATGGTAAGTTGGATAAAAGTAACAGATATTCAGTGTATTATTGAGCGAGCGGGAGAGTTGATAAAAGAGGTGTATGACAAGAGAAACTTTAATGTAGAGCTAAAGAGAGATAATACACCCGTGACAGAAGCGGATAAAGTCTCGAGTGAGTATATCACAAGTGCCTTGAAAAAGTTATACCCGGAGATTCCGGTGATTAGCGAAGAGGCGTCATTACCAGCTTATGAAGAAAGAGAGAAATGGGCGTACGCTTGGATTATTGATCCACTGGATGGTACAAAGGAATTTATATATCGGAATGGGCGTTTTTGTATTAATATTGCTCTTGTCGAAAAGGGAAAACCCATATTCGGGATGATTAATAACGTGTGTGATGGTGAGATTTTATGGGCTTTTGCGAGCGGGGAGAAGGGAATGGTGAAAAAGGGAAAGGAAGAAGCTTTGTCGGGAATCGGGGGAAAACAATCAAAGTTGAGAGTGGCCGTCAGTCGTTTTCATGTAACGGAATGGGAACTACGGTATGTTGATTATTTGAAATCTCTGGGCCATGAGGTTGAACTTGTCCCGTTGGGGGCATCGTCAAAACATTGCCTCCTTGCTAAAGGAGAGGTGGATATATGTCCCAAATTCGGGAAATGCTCGGAATGGGATGTAGCGGCAGGACAAGTGCTTGTCGAAGCAACTGGTGGTTATGTGGTGAATGCGGAGACTAGAGGGGAGGTTCGGTATAATAAAGAGAATATGATAAGCCCTCCCTTTGTTATGTTTGGTAAACGTGTTTACGACGAAATTAAAGAAGGAAACAAGACTTTTTTAGATTTCAAGGCAAAAAGTGTGGTAAAAAATGATTACCTTGGGGCTCGAAGAAATGAAATAAAAAAACAAGATATAATGGAAAAGCAATACGCGAAAGAATTAGTAGAGTTTATACATGAGAGTCCGACAAACTTTCATGCCGTGGCAAATGCCAAAAAAGAATTACTTGGTAATGGTTATAAGCAACTTTTCTCCGGTGAAGCATGGCAAATAGAAAAAGGAGGTAAATATTTCGTGACGAAAAATCACTCTTCACTTTTTGCTTTCGAGATTGGTAGCGGAGAGATTGCTGAAGAAGGGTTCAAGATTATTTGTGCCCATAGTGATTCTCCGACGTTTAAAATCAAACCGAATGCTGCGATGCCTGTTGCAGGAAAGTATTTGAAGTTGAACACGGAAGTGTATGGAGGACCCATTATGTACACGTGGTTCGATAGACCATTGTCCATGGCCGGACGGGTTATGTTGCGTAGTTTGAACCCGTTGAAGCCCGCTACCCAGTTCGTGAATTTCAAGCGGCCGTTGATGGTTATTCCTCATATTGCCATCCATTTTAACCGCGCTGTGAACGATCAGGGAAACCCGTTGAGTAAACAGAAAGATATGCTTCCCGTGATTGCCATGATTAATGAGACTTTCGAAAAAGATAATTATTTGGTTAAACTTATCGCGGAAGAGATGGGAGTAAGTCAGGAAGACATACTTGATTTTGACCTGACTCTATATGAATACGAGAAAGGCTGTTTGTTCGGGGCGAACGAGGAGTTCATTTCAAGTGGCAAACTGGATGATTTAGCCATGGCTCATGCCGGGTTAAAAGCTTTCGTGGCTTCCGAGAAATGTCGTAGGACAAAAATCCTTTCTATTTTTGATAATGAAGAAGTGGGCAGTGGAACGAAACAGGGGGCCGGTTCTCCAATTTTGAGAACAATTATTGAACGTATCGTTTTCGGATTGGGAGGAAAACCGGAAGATTTGTATCGAGCAATTCATAATTCGTTCATGATTTCTGCGGATATGGCCCATGCTCTTCACCCGAACTACGTGGAGAAACATGATCCTACGAATCATCCGGTAATAAACGGTGGTCCCGTGATCAAGATCAATGCGAATCAGAAATACATCACGGATGGGGATTCTGCCGCTGTGTTTAAGACGATCTGTAAGATGGCTGGTGTGCCTTGTCAAGAATTTGTAAACCATTCAGACATGGCTGGAGGTTCAACCTTGGGAAATATATTATTATCGCAAATGGAAATGCGTGGAGTGGATATCGGTAATCCCATGTGGGCAATGCATTCCGTTCGGGAAACGGGCGGGGTATTGGATCATGCTTACGTGATAAAAGCTTTCACCACGTTTTATAATATTTAAAATTGTTGTTATTTGAAAGAAAAGTCGGACTGGTATTCAGTCCGGCTTTTTTAGTACCCTAAAAGGATAGGAACATTTATGGAAATTAAAACCGTGTTTAATTATTATCTAGAAGAGATTTTAGATTATCTGCACATCCCGAAGTGGATGGCTTCATATAATTTACTTCTACGATTTTTCCGTTTTTGTCTATTAACATGAAGCGAGGAATAAATTCGATGGCATATTCTTTATAAAAAAAGGAATCGGTACCCCCCTCGACAATAAATTGTTGCCATGCAAGGTTCTTTTCTTCGACCATCTTTTTCCAAGCTTTTGCCTTCGTGTCGACTGATATACTAATAAATTCAATTCGTTTATCATCTTTAAATTGTTCATGTAAAGCGGCCACATGAGGAATTTCTGCTTTACAAGGTGCGCACCAAGTAGCCCATACGTCAATGTAAACCATTTTTCCTTTGAAATCTGATAGGCGAACCTTTTGACCATCTGTACCAATCATTTCAAAATCAGGAGCTATTACTCCGTTGCGAATTTTAAAATAGTTTAGATACACGTTTAATTTTTCTTGAGAAACGGCAACTAAAGTTTCATCTGTACAGATAGTTTTGTATTTGTCGAAAAGCTCTTGAATATTGGGATCTTTTGCTCCTTTCAGGTGTAAGTCGATATATTCTGTAGTGTGTCTGTTTCTGGTTGATTGATCTGAGATTACATTTGCAACCGTCTCTAAGTAATGGATAGATTGGTTGTGACTAGAATTATTACTTTTGTTCATATACCAGTGAATAACTTCGGAAATTACGTTATAATCAGCTTTACAAGAATCTGTCAGATCAATGTTTTGGATGAAAGTTATAAAATCTTGGTCTGTGTTAGCTTTGGCCTGATAGGTTCGATAGTACTCTAATCCGAGATACTGTGGTATGACGTTTTGTAATTGAGTCCATGTCTTTTTTAATTTTCCGTCAGGGACTTCTTGTAATTTTTCTTCGGCAATGCGTGCGTATTCCTTTATTTTTACTTGGTATTCTTTGAAAGGAATATTCTCAGTTGATATTAGCCACTTCTGTAAATGACCGAATTGAGAGAGGGCAAGTTGATAATTATTTTCAGCAGCATGATCTCCCTTGAAAATGACTTGTTTGACTCCAGATCTTTTCATGTTAACGGTTATGTGAAGTTCGTCTCTAGGTTGTAGGTGAAGAGGCATTTCTTCGCCTGCTATAGATAAAATTTCGGGTATATATTGTTCGTTTTGATAGATAAATTTTCCACTTTTTTCTATTTGTACGGTATCTATCTGTTTTTTTCTGCCTACCCAATAGGACAGATATATATTTTCACCTTTATGCTGTTTGACTGTACCTTGGATTTTTATTTGTGCATGAATCGTGTTAACTATTCCGCTGAATAGTATAAACAAAATAATATATTTTTTCATGATATGTAAAGAAATCAGTTATTTTAAATATTGAGCAATCTTTTCTTCTAATTCTTTTCCTCTTAAGTCTTTTGCAAGGATGATTCCTGTTGGATCCAGTAATATCGTGTGAGGGATTGCTCCCACCACGTATGTTTTAGATGCTTCTCTATTTTCATCGATCATTTGTGGCCAATTCATTTGTAACTCCTTGATCTTTTTTTGCCATGCATCTTTGTCTTGATCAATAGATATACTGACAATCTCCAAGCCCTTCCCCTTGTATTGATGATATAGTTGTTTTAGTTCTGGCATTTCGGTACAGCACGGTTTACACCATGATGCCCAAAAATCAACCAGCACGTATTTACCTTTACCAGCATAATCGGATAAATGGCTAGGTTGGTCTTGCATGTTTACTGCAGTCACATCTTGGAATATCTTGCCCACAGCTACGGTTTTGTACGTGTTTACACGTTGGGAAATCTGTTGTATAAGGGGATGTCGGAGGCTGATTGAATCGGCTTTTTCAACCACATCGACGAGTAAGCGATCCGGTAGTCCCATAATTTCCATAAGTAAGCTTTTACCTGCTGGATTGTTAATGTTTTCTTTGACAAACTCTAGCGAAAGTAGTCGCATTTCTCGCATATAACTTTGACTATTTTTGTCTAGGGAATCTAGCGTGTTAGGTGTTAGTTGTCCGGCTTGTTCCAAACGGTACATTTCTTCGGAAGATTGCCTCATTTTATTGTAGGGAATATACCAGCGATTGAAATGCTGTTGCAAGAGTTCGTTGTTAGGAGTTCCTGCAATTAGCGTGTTCCCCTGACTGTCAGAAGTGATCTTGATATTGCCCTCTTCCAATATGAATTGAGTAGTCCATGCAGGTTTCCCCTGTTCTAGGATGCTCAATAAGGCGGCTTGAGGAGAGACAGAGGTTTGTTCGAACTTGAATTCTCCTTGATTAATCACAGTTGAATCAATGGACTGCGGTCTCATTTTTTCTTCTTCAATGATTTGTAAATACACTGTTTTACCGTTCCATTTTGATTCAATTTTTCCTTGTATAACACAAGCAGGCTTGCCACAACCGGCATAGCAAAAAGTAAGGAATAATGCGATGTATATTATAAAATTTTTCATCATCAATGCTTAATAAGTGTTTTGTTGCATAGCTCCATTGGATAATTCGATCTCGTTCTCTCTGATCGGGAATGCGTATTTTCTGGAGTTCTTTTTCAATGTATAAATAATCGGTTCTTCTTTATCATAGATGGTTGTGGAACTGATCCGGTAGAATGTTCGGGTAACGTCTGCGATGTCATCATTGGGGTCTTCGTTGTTATTTAGCCTACGAAGGTCGAACCAACGTTGAGAGAATGGCATTTCCCGACGTCTTTCTTCTAAAATTTGACGGATGGCTTCCGTTTGATTATTTGCTTGAAGTTTTACCCATTCACCGGGAACCATGCGTTTAGCTCTTAATGTATTTACAGTCTCCATTGCTTGGGTGTAATCCCCTAAACGTGCTTGACTTTCAGCTTTGATCAAGTACATTTCAGCGGTAGTTGGTCCGCTAGGAATATGGTTCATAGAAAAAAATGTGTATATCGGATAAGGATAATCACAAAGATACATATCCATCACTCCTTCAGTAAAGTGGTATTTGTAACGAAGGTCGTGCTCTGTGTCGTATAAATCCTGTAAATCTTCACTTGGGAAAAATAGGGTTGATACATTTGTCGAGTACAAGAATTTCATATAAAGTGTTTCTTTCCATTTAATCCGTTTGGTATATATATTGGCATCCCATTCGAACGTGGTCGGGAAATTAATTCCTACACCCATTGAATCTTCCTCGCCCATTTCCGAGTTGTAATTCACTAATGTACTGTATTCTGTTAGAGCATCATTTGCGTGTTTTAGTGCATTGGTATAATCATTGCGGTTCAGGTAATATCGAGCCATGAAACCGTTGATGCCGGCTGTATTGGCTCTCCAATGTTTACATTTACCGTCTTGTATTAATGTGGTTTTGCATTTAAGGGCCTCTTGTAAATCAGATTCGATAAATTTGTACGTATCTTCAAGAGTTCCTCTTCCTGCGGATTCTTCAAAACTTGTAGATTTCTTTAAGGGTATACCGGGTTCAGTTTTCGTGGCATCCGTGTAAGGTAGACTATAAGTGTTTACAAGATTCCAGTGGCTGTATGCTCTAATGAAATGAGCCTCCGCTTTTAGCCTAGCTTTGTCTTCACTACTTCCTTCAACGTCGTTCAAGCAAGAAAGTACCATGTTTGCCCGGAAAATCTTGCTATATTCGCCTGATTTATTGTATCCGTCCCCTCCCCAGAATACATCACTTCCATTAGCCAAATTCTCGTAGTCCCACAAATAGCTTTGAAGGATTTGGGTCGGTCCGGGAAAGAACATCGGTTGGGCATCATATAGTGCGACAGGAAATCCGTAGTCGTCATGTCCGCATAGTGCGGCTTTATTGGGTTCTTCGCAAAAATCTGTATACTTAGCTAGGATAGCATCTAACTGTTCAATAGTGCTAACAGGTAGACGTGTACTTTTGGAGGGTAATTCGTCCAAAAAGTCATCACAAGCGGTAAATAGAATGATCCCACAGATGATGGATGCTATTTTTCTTGATATTTCAATTGCTTTTTTCATGGCTTCCTGTTTTAGAAATCTAACTTAAATCCAAAAGTATATTGGGGCTGCAAACGATAAGTCCCTAATGGTGTTTCCGGGTCCTCGTAATATTTGTTATTCGTAATCACGAACAAGTTGTTAGCTTGAGCGTAGAGACGTAAAGAGGAAATACCGATTTTTGCTAATAATTTAGCCGGTACATGGTAGGTCAGGTTGATTTCCTGTAGGCGAACGTGATTTGCTTTGTCTGCTAGATAGTCTAGGCTTTTGTACATGGGGAACCATGTGCTATATGTCTTTTCCACGTCGTTTTGGGGCAACGGCAACATTTTCATCGGATCGCAATTCAGGACTTCTGAATATCTGGCGTTGGGTAATGCCTTTGCGCTGACATCCGGGTAGTTAAACGAATGATGGTTGAATACATGGCCGAATTTGCCCGTGATGATAAAGGAAAAGTCAAAATTGTAAATCTTGAATTGATTGGTAAATCCGAGCGTGTAGGGTGCTACTTTAGTTCCCATATCCAGCATGTAGGTTGTGGCATCTCCTTTTGGCCTGGCCCTTGTACCATGGGTTGCCAATCCGGAGATTCTGCGGTTCCTACATTATGAATTCCTGCGTATTTGTAAGCCCATAAAGTTTGAGAATTTTTCCCCTCCACGTAGGCACTGGTGGCGTCTCCGTAAGCTAGGTCGGAAGAAGTGTAATTCTGTCTGAATAGTTTTGTGATCTTATTGCGGTTCCATGCGAAATTCAGATTTCCTTGCCATTCTATATTTTCTGTGATGGCAAGTGTGATTCCGATTTCTAATTCGATACCATGATTCTGCATGGCAGCATTATTAAACTTCTGGCTGGTCGTCCCGTTAATGGAAGGGATAGAAATTTTAGCTAGTAAGTCTTTCCCGTCTTTCCGATAATAATCCAGTTTTCCGAATAGTTTCCCGGCAAATATGGAATAATCCAATCCGATATTGAGAGTTCCTACTTTCTCCCAGCGGAGAGTCGGATTACCGAAACTGGCGATAGTTGCTACGTTCTCGTTCGTGTAAAGATCCGGGGTTGATTGCAGTGAAATTAAGGGTCTGAAAGAAGTACTACTATCTACGTTACCGTTGTAGCCATAAGTGATACGCAGGGTTAGGCGATCCAGCCATTCGATGTTTGTCATGAATTTTTCCCGATAGAGTTGCCAGCGGAGTCCTATCGACCAGAATGGTGAATAGCGGTATTTGGGATCGTCTGTGATTAAGTTCGAGGCATCCGTGCGGACGCTACCTGATAACGTGTACTTGCTATCGAAGGTGTATGCGACATTTCCATATAGAGAGAAGTATCGGCTAGTCAGGTAAGAATAACTGGGCGTGTAGTAAAATGTTTTGTTATAGCCCATCCAGTCCTTCACGGTTGTCCCGTTGGGGAATGTTCCTACTGTCAACCGATCATCATGATTCCCGTAAACAGTCGGGGAGGTCGTTCCTTTGATAATTGTATTGCTTATCTCTGTTCCGGCGATAGCATCGATTTCATGTTTGTCGAATCTTCTACTAAAATTCAGTTGATTACGGAAATTATACCCGGTTGTCCGGACTTGACGCTCTTCGAGTATATCTCCTTTCATTAGATTCGGGGTGACAGTTCCGTCGGTCTTATTCCATGTCGATGATGTGTTCACAAGATTCCTGACATAATATGAACCTTCTTTGTATAGATTTCGGCTTTCGTCTTGTAAAATTTCATACTGTACTTTGGCATCATAAGAAAGTCCTTTCAATAATTGTAAGGTAATTCCTGCCTGCAAACGAATATTTAGTTTTTGCGTGGTAAGATCACGGTTATCCATTTCTGAAAGAGGGTTATAACTCCAGTCTGAATAAGGGAATTTTTCGACAGGGACTTGGTTCTCAATGATAGGTTGGTAATAATCGTTAATAACATTCAGGTAATCTCCGTTTTCATCTATCAGCATATCATAGGGCGAAAGAGCTTGGATCGTGGCTAACGAACAACCGTTATTATTGTCTTTGCTATAATGTAACATTCCGGAAAGGGAGAAGTCCATCCATTTCGTGATCTTGGCAAGGTTCCGGTAGTTTAGCATATATTCTTGTGAATCCGTATTTTTGAATTGGGATTGATGGTCAGAGAACATAAAAGAGAATATATTGCTACTACGTTGTGAAGCGCTTGATACAGTAAGGTTACATTGTTG
>OGEE01001683.1_pt1 | contig 10253 bp, 12 predicted proteins | sample 1570571 | NCBI WGS metagenome assembly OGEE01 (sample SAMEA2582169, study PRJEB24529) | metagenome | biome: Human gut stool | place: China | collected 2011
TATTTTGAAAAAGGTTGTATCAGATCTGCAGGATATTGTAGAGCATTTTGCTGAGGGTAATTTTGATGTACATAGCAACTGCCCCGATGCGTATGTAGGACAGCTCCGCAATGTACTGGATGAACTGGATGATATGGTGAACAAGGTCAGTGAGACTATGCACGGTATTCAGGGATCTTCCGAACAGGTGTCTGCCGGAAGCAATCAGCTGGCTGTCAGTGCACAGGATATTGCAGAAGGTGCTACCAGTCAGGCTGCAGCTGTTGAAGAACTGGTGGCTACCGTAGAAGAAGTAACGAATCAGGTACTGGAGAACACCAAGTCTACCGATATCGTTCACGATAAGGCAAAACAGGTAGGTATCGAGGCAGCCAACAGCCAGAAGAAGATGGATGAGCTGGTAGATGCCATGAAGAAAATCGATACCACGACCCAGAATATCGAGAAGATCATCGCAGATATCGAGAATATTGCATCCCAGACCAATCTGCTGTCTTTGAATGCTTCCATTGAGGCAGCAAGAGCAGGGGAAGCCGGAAGAGGTTTCGCAGTCGTGGCTGACCAGATCAGACAGCTGGCAGAAGAGAGTGCAAATTCCGCAGTAGAGTCTAAGAAGCTGATCGAAGAATCCATGAACGAAGTAGGAGTGGGTAACAGGGTTACCAGGGAGACCAACGAAGCAATGCAGAAGGTTATGACCGAACTGGATCAGATCATCCAGGAGGTTGCTAATATCCGTACTGCATCCGACAGACAGGCAGTATCTGTCAACAACATCAAGAAGGGTGTGGAGGACATCAACGATGTTATCCAGTCCAACTCCGCAGCAGCAGAGGAGACTTCCGCTACCAGCGAGGAGCTTTCCGCTTCCGCTACTACTTTGAACGAGTTGTTAGAGCACTTCAAACTGCGCGGTTAATCGGAGGATGTTTTCCCAAGATCGTAATAGAGAGAACAGAAGAACCATAGCTGAAACCACAGCTGTGGTTCTTTTCATATCGGAGGAGTAATGAGTAATAAGGAAATGCTTCATAGAAAACAATATGGGATAGCGGCGGTAGTGGCCGGTCTGGCGCTTGCAGTAAGTATGACAGCCTGTGGTGCACAGAAAGGGACTGAGGGGACGGAAAGCGTGGAAACTATGGAAAACGTGGATCCTGTGGTTCCCGAGAGCGTAGTAGCATCCGTGGAGACAACAGAAAATGAGAAAAACGCAGAGGAATTCGGTAGAGAAACGCTGGCGGAAACGTCTGTGCCGCAAGGGGCGGCGAATAGTGCAGGACATGAAATGGTGACTTCGGGGACCGACAAAGTTCCTGGGGGAGAGGTTGCGGTGTCGCAAAGCAGTATGCCGACAGAGGCCGCAGGCAGTCAGACAGAAACGGTAGCCGGTCAGCCGGAGGCTATACAGAACCAGCCGGTGGAATATACCGACTTACAACAGATCACTCTGGATCCGGACTGGGAATATGCGGATCATTCGAAGATCAATACCGGGGCGGCGGTATTGTACCGGGCACCGGAGGAGTGTGGACGAAAGGGAATCATTATCGGAGTGAATGCGGGACATGGCACCGCCGGTGGGGCCAAAGTAAAGACGCTGTGCCATCCGGACGGTTCGGCCAAGACTACGGGAGGCAGTACGGCAGCGGGAGCTACGGAAGCTGCGGCAGTGTCCGGAGGCATGACATTTCAGGACGGGACACCGGAGCGAACGGTTACTTTGCAGATGGCACAGATCCTGCGGGACAAACTGTTGGCCTCTGGCTATGATGTACTGATGCTCAGGGACGGAGAGGATGTGCAGTTGGACAATGTGGCCAGGACCGTGATCTGCAATAACGTGGCAGACTGCCATATCGCACTGCACTGGGACAGCGGTGACGGCAAAAATTACGACAAGGGATGTTTCTACATCTCGGTGCCGGAAGCACTGAAAAACATGGAACCGGTGGCATCGCACTGGCAGCAGCACGATACCCTGGGAACGGATCTGGTGGAAGGACTGCGGGAGCAGGGCACCACAATCTATGGGAAAGGACATATGGGTATTGATCTGACCCAGACATCCTACAGCACGATCCCTTCTGTGGATATGGAACTGGGAAATGCGTATTCAGATCACAGCGATGAGGTATTGGAAAAATTAGCCCCAGGGCTTCTCACCGGAATCAATACTTACTTTGTGTAAATGTCAATAAGTTTTTGTGATTTTCTCCGAAAAACCGTAAATTCATCATGTTGCATAGTTTTATAGATGATTTCAACTGATGAAATTGTGAAAGATGCACAAAAACAGACAGCAAAACAAGACGGTTGCCAATGGTAGCCGTCTTTTGTATTGCCGTTCGAACGTTCGAACTTTTACATAGCTTTCATTTCATTAGAGGATTTACCGCCGAACATACGCCGGGGGTAATTGTTCAACCACGCTTGCACCTCTGCGACTTGTTCCGGGGTAACATCCGCAAAGTCGCATCCTTTAGGAAACCAACGGCGAATCATGCGGTTCTGGTTCTCATTGCTTCCACGTTCTCCGGGGTTGTGAGGGTGACAGTAGTATATTGTCGTTCTAGGTTCACCGCCGTTTATAGACTTTTCAAGTGCTTGCTGATCAAGAAATTCCGTTCCGTTGTCACAAGTGATCGAGCGGAATATCTCCCGGAACTTATCAGAGCCATAAGCACATTCCAGATCATCAAGGGCACAAGAAACAGCGTTCCCGGTCTTGTCTGGTATCGGCATAATAATTTCATTCCGGGTTTTGCGCTCTGTGAGTACCAGTAAACAATCTGGGCTTTTTCCTTGTCCACCAACAACAGTGTCAAGTTCCCAGTGTCCGGCGATCTTACGCTTCTTGATCTCACGTGGGCGTTCTTCTATGGATCTTCCCTTTAGATTCTTGTAAGACGGGCGAACTTCAGTATCTCTGCGCCACGGTAGATCCTTATTAGTCACGTTCATAAACAAGCCACGGTCAATGTAATGATACAGAGTAGTTACGCATACTTCTGTGCGGCACTTGCCTTTAGCGGACTGTAAAGCGGCATATGGACTGTATTTCAGATCAATGATACAATGTTCAACGTATTTCACAAAATCATAATCATTACCAATTTTCAAGTCACGCCCTTTACTTTCTGCATGGTAGTCATGTTTCTGCTGTGCGATCTCTGCACGGTAATAATCGTATTCAAGCCATGTCTGACCGTCTCGCAGTTTTGTGCGCCCTCTCTTTACCTCATAGTTAATTGTGTTGTAATGCCGGTTCATTAACCGGGCTATTTCTCTCTGGGTTTTGCCGTCATTGAGATACATTTCTATCTTAAGACGGTCAGTATAAGTCATGTTTTTTGCCATAGATTTTCCTCCCTCTCTGGCGGTAGTCTGCCTATATTCAACCGTACCAGAGCAAGCCCCGGAGCGTCAAGGCGGGCGGTATATATGGGGCTGTGCCTTGACCCTCTGCGGCTTCTCTGGTGGGGCGTATGGCGGCGGTAATGGGTGGATGGCTTGTATTATAGCAGTCCGGGGCTTATGGCTCTGTATTGGGCTTGTGGGGGAGGTGGCTTCCAGAGAACAGACAGTTCTCTGGACTCTCCGTGTTTAATTTTTATGGGGAGTGGGCGGAAAAATTAACAGAGGTGGGATGAAATCACCCCCAACCCCTCAAGGGGAGTAAAGCTTCCTTGTGCGTGTCTGGGGTGATCTGTTTAATACTTTAGTTCGTAGTAAGTTATTTGTTGACTTGCTTGCGGTATGTCTACGGTTTTAACATATACAATACGGTCTGCGTAGATTTTACGAAAATCTTCTTCGTCAAGAAGAAAATGTTCTTCTTCTGCAATGTGACAGTTACGACTGTAATAGTAGCGGCGTTTTTCTTTCAAGTGTTCATCTACACTTTTTGTTATGTATTTCGTGATATAACTACTCACACGCCCGGTGTCTAATACTTTTGTTGCGGTTGTAAAGCCGTATGACCAATCTGTTATATTGTATATGATCTGTTTTTTCTTGCGGTCTACTTTCCACGCCTTGAATGTGAGGTTGTCAACGTTTGCAAGTAGTCCGTGAAAATGATAATGTTCCTTGTCTTTATGTAATTCTGGAACTATGATGTATTTCATATCCGGGCACTTTCGTTTTTGTAGATTGTTGAGGAAAATTTTAAGCCGATATAAAACTAGATCATAGTCGGATGCATCAGTTTTAGTACGGTCAAAAGTCAGAGTGATAAACCAATCCCATTTGTTAGACCTTGCAATTCTGTAAACGTTGTTTTTTGCTCTGGATGCAGAAACTGTCATTGCATGCTTTTCAGCTTCCGGGGTGCGGTCACTTATGTCATGGGTTTTGTTTAGCAAGCTGTCCTCTGGCTTTTCTTTCCCGGAGTTAATAGCATGACGATAAAATGTGATGTGTTCCCCGGTCTCATACTGGTAACGCCGACAATTATAAACTGTTTCCATGTTTCAACACTCCTTGTAATTTTTTGCAAGGTGACTCTAAAGTGTTGCTATTGTCAAGTAGGTGACCCGGAGAACGGGTCGCAATCTGCTTTTGTCCATGTGCTTTCTTCTTTTTGTAATAGAAATAATCTATCCATTTCTTTTTGAATGGGTTTGAATGATTCTCTGGAGAAACCCAGATTTTGAAGTTGTTGAAATAATTCGTCTGGAAATAGTTTATATTTTTTATAGAATCTAATCTCTGTTTCGTTAAACAGATAATGCATATATTGAAACATTGTTTTTTCTCCTTGTGTGTGGTGTGTGAAAAGTTCGAACGTTCGAACGGTGCGCCGTGCGCAACGCTTACCACGGCGCACCGTTTCCCCCTTACTTCTGCGCTTTCTTCTGCGCTCTGGTGTACTTCTTTGACGGTGTAGTTACAGCGTTCATGTCCGAAGGGTTGTTGTTTTGTAACATAATAATCTCTGATTCTGGAATCATGTTTCCGCTTTCACAATCCTTAGAAAGATTATCAACACAAGCCAAAGTGTCATAGGCGTTAAAGTCTTTGTCTTTTACGAACCAACCGAAACGGCGTAAAGGTCGCACAAGTGTAGGGTCTGTCGCATATTCTAATTGATAAGCGTCGTATTCCCTATGTACCAGAAAACGCCACTGTTTATCGCATGAGATAACCCGGCTTGTAACTTGTCGCAATAATGCGTCTACGTGGTTAAACCTCTGGGAAGTGTAGTAAAGACTTATATGGTGATGTCTACACGTCAGCAGAGTGTTGAGAAACAAGGGATCAATGTTTGTCTTAAATGTACGGCTGTTAAGTTGAACTGAAAATTCATCTCCTAATACAATAGTACATGTAAGAGTGTCGTTTTCTTCATCATATACCCGGACAGTTTTTGAAACGTCCACGATCTGCCGTAATGAGGTAAAAGGTGTATAAGGAATGCCAATCAAGTCCACGTTGGAAATAATGTTTACTTTCTGTGTTACCCACTTTTTACGCAAAGGGTCATACACTTTTTTGTTGTTGTATTTCTTATAGATCTTGGTGACCTTGTGAACAGCAGAAAGCGTTTTACCTTTTCCGAACAATGCTACATAGCAATTAATTATTCCAGTTTTAAGATTGTTCCATTGTCTGTAACGTATGTAGTTAGGTATGTCCTTGAGTATATTAAATACGGTTGCAACCGGGTGGAATACGGCAATACGGAAACATACGCTAAAATACATCATTACAATAAATGCTAACAGTACTAAATATACCAAGCCGATCACCTCCCATTTTTCAAAATGTTATAAGCAAGAGAACCGATACATTCCAAAACCGTACAAAAGACGATCAAACCAACCATACAAGCCGGTGTAAAGGTTGTTGAATCACCTATGATAAATTGAATAAGATTTTCCATATGCATTTCCTCCTATTTGAGACCTACACCGTTAAAGGATCGAACGGCATTTTTGATACGTTCATAGCACCATGTAAATATGACAAAAAACAGCAGAGCGGAAATGTTGAAATTTAAGGTATCAACTTTTTCCTCAATGCTTGCCAGATCAACGGCGTTATTAGTTTGAGTTTCCACAGTAGCCGCTTGATAGGTTTGCAAGTCTGATAAACTAATATACACGTTGTCAGCACTAACCACATCACCAGAAGAGACTGAAAGGGTATCAGAGCTTGTTGCAAGTTCGTCACTTGTTGCAAGATCTCCGGGTTCGCTGTCTGCTGAAATTTCTGTGTCAAATGTTCCGGTGTCATTACCGAAAGATAAGACATAACCAGAAGCGTCACTATCGGTATAAACTGGGTTGTCAGATACGACAGTGTTGAAAGAATCGTTCTGTAAACCTGTCTGCGAAGTGTCTTTAATTTCAATGTTTTCATTCATGTTTTGTCCTTTCTTGTGAAAAATGCTCCCTTGTGTTAGAATTGAAAAAAACACATAGGAGGGGTTACAAATGAATATGATAATTATTTTTGGGGTTGCTTTGCTTATAATTATTTGCGGTTATGCTTACGCAAAATATCGTGATGAAAAAGAACACAATGCTATATATACTTATATGGAAGATACAGAGAATGACAATTCTGAACCATTACAAAAAAACGACTATATCAACATAACACGATATAATGACGATAAAGCCGACAGCAGAACGGATGCAATATTGTCCGTATTAAGCAAAATACATTTTTGGGTAATGATTATAGGAATCTACATTCTTGTAAAAATCATTGCGGCAATAATTGTTTTTGTATGTAAAGGTGCTGTTATTATGGAAGTAATCAATAAATTATTCCCATAGTCTACGAATAAGGTACAATAGCAAACCGCCGATAATACAGTATAAGAACAACGAATAAAGCGTAAAGGCATAGCCGAATAATACAATTTGAATATTCAAAATACCGAAACATAAATCTATAAAGGCTTTAAGAATATACATGCTACCTCCCTAGAATACGACAAATAATAATAACGGCAAACGAAGCATAAAGCAGATTTATAATGGAACTGGGAAGAAAGCCAAAAATCGCAGTTAAAAGAGCCGGAAGTTGTTGCAATGAGCCAATCAAACCATTGATAATAGAATAAAACTGATTACCTACATTTAATATAGAATCTGCATCGGATTTATTTTGATTAGTTTTATCTACTTGTTCAGCTTTTCCGCTATCTTTATCAACTACAATGTCGCTAACAGTACCCTTTAGACAATTTATAATAACCGGATCACCCACATAAAGCACACCGCCTTTTTTATAACAAGGCGTGAGCCACATTTCACCATTCCATGCAAGTTCACTGTTCTTATAGTAATCTATAAGATAATCAACATTGACTTTTATAGAACCTTTACCGATCGTGGTTGTGCTCCATGTCTCATATGATGTATTCAAATCAGCATCATAACGTGGATAAGTGGCAGTAACTAAGGTGTCAGAATCAGGAACAAAAAGGAGATCACTATTCGGCGTTGTGCCAGTCCATGTAATAGTCCCATTTTTAACAACTGGCTTATTCCAGACTACGCCGGTTAATTTGAAATCATCAAGATGTACCGTGCCATCATCACCAGTGTCAAAGGATGATGAAGCATTTCCGTTTTCGTCAAAATTTACTACCGTAGAATTACCCTTGTTCCATGGGTTGTTTACCCCGGTTTTGGTGTAAGGAGTAAAGTATAAACTTTTTATGGGAGAACCATTATTATCTTTAAAATCTGAAAATGTTTTATTCCATGTTAGATTTTTTCTGTCCAAGGAATAAAAATCAATATCAACTTTTGAACCGTCATAATATACAGCCTTGATACCTAACGAAAGATATTCAGAGCCGCCCAGGTCAAACGCTGATTTATTCGCGCCGCTAGACCAAACATCAACCCACTCTGCATGAAATGAATTATCATATCTAAAACCTATAAGCGAAATGTTATTACCGATGATTTCACTATCACTAGGAATAGTGGATTGTTCAATTTTATCAATAGTGCCGTTGGGATTGTAATAGATCGTTACTGGTTGCCCTATGTAATATGCTAAGTGCGGTACACGGTAGCAAGGAAAAATCTTTACTTGCCGAATAAACTGAAAGTCTGTTTTACCCTTTTCCATTTCAGACCACGAAAGCGTTAGTTGCTTGTCACTTGTTGCAAATTCTCCCTCATAGGGCTGTAACTCTCCGAGTTTATTCGGCTCTGTGGTGGTAGCCCACGCATAGGAGACTTTTACATATTCTTCCACATCAACTTCTTTAGCGTGAGAACGTTCTGTTGTGCCAGTCCAACGGGCTGTTTTGCCGTTCATGGTAAAACCAGTAAAAGAGTATGATTCATCGGATGTATCTTGTACGTCTGGAATCGCTGTATCTATTTTTTTATCAGCAACATCACAGAAATATTTGTATAATTCTTCATCAGTAGAGTATGTATAAACAACGTGACTGAATTTAGATTCTGCAACATGAGAATATGAAAAATCAGATTGCCCAACGCTACCAAACGCTTTTTTAAATGTCGTAGCATTAAAATAATATCCATGTTCTGTATTATAAGAAGCAACGGAAGACCATATCTTCCCGGCATTAGAACCGCTATCTATATAGTAAAAAGCTGTAAAAGGCTTACGACTTAATAATATAAATGTAACGGGACGATTAGAAATATTATAATCAAGGTAATCATCCTTCTGATAACAACCAATATAAACATCTTCCGGGATATACATTGTTATAGATTCAGAAACCTCTTGTGGAAAATCCGGATATTTTTCTTGAGATTCACCATTATTAAGGGTTATTTTATTATAGGCAGACATTTCTATTGAGTTGTAGCCCTCTGGAATAGAATCAACCAATCCGGCATGAACCGGGGTTACACTGAACAGCACAGCAGACACCAAAACGCCGAGCGTTAAGGCTATAACGCAGAGAAGTGTCTGTAATTTGTTTTGATTAAATGTTTTTTGTTCCAACTTTTTCCCTCCTTATGAAAAGTATTTTTGAATAGTTTCAAACGCAAAGACGAAAGCGGCAATCGTACCCATGTGGCAACCGATTTTAACAGCTTTCTGGCGGACGGTTTCTTGTGGAAAGAATAAGCCACATTTTGAAACCATTAAGCCGATAAGAAATACAAATACAGAAAAAATCTCTTTCAAGGGATCACCTCCTCACAAAAGCGTATACAAAATTTTCAAAACAGTTAGTAATGGGTACACTGTGAAAAAGCACCCTATAAGCATTAAAAAAACAGATAAAAGCGGACACTCGTGGATTGAATCTCCTAATAGGAAAGTTACCAGACCGAAAAAGCCACATATTAAATATCTGAAAATTTGTTCCATTGCGTTCTCCTTTTCGTGAAAAAAAAGAGGGGTGCAGATCGTTCTGCATCCCTCTTATACTGCCGTGATCCGGGTTATACGGAACGCTTTGCAACTCCGAACAGACCGAAGCAAGCACAAGCTACGGAAACAGCCAACAGAATGTTCAGCGGATACTCTCCGAACAGACCCATTACAGACTTACATATGGAAATCAGAGTAGTAACGATAGCAGTATCGAAAGTAGGAGCGGTTTCTGCCGCCGCAATGATTGTTAAACCGGGCATATGTTTCTCCTTTCTTATAGATAATACCGAATACATACGTCTATGCTCTGGGTTTAGTTATCTATAAATGTTTTTGTTTATAAAATCAGCTTGCTGAAATTACCGGGGTAAAAGTTCGAACGTTCGAACTTTAGGGGGAAGTGTGGGGATCGAACCCACTCCGGCTGTCGTTGTTGTTTTCTGTGCGCACGCCACTCACACCATGAGATACTTCCCCATATTATTTTTTTGGTTGTTGGCTTATGTGTTGCTGTTGCATGGGTGAGGGGGGGGTGATACTTTGTGTACCATTCCGAACCCCTCCCATGAAAAACTACGAAAGCAAAATACGCTTTTCTTGTTTTTCTATTGCGTCCCCTTGCCCCCTCCCAAGGGGACGAAAGACCAAGGGCGAAAGCTTGCTCCGGGGACTGGTAAAGATATAATTGCTTATAGTCGGGCTGAACCCTCCGGGCTTCACCCTTGCCACAGATAACGCAACAGCGTAATTTCCAAGGGAAAGGGGCATTACCAAGGAAGAGGGGGAGGGTGGAAGTATACAGTTTATAGAAAAAGCCGGGGCGTATGGCGTTCGGTTCTTCGGGGCACAAAGAACATATAAGGTATAGGGGAAAAGTTCGAACGTTCGAACACTCCCGCCGTTTTTCACTTCACACT
>OGEE01001686.1_pt1 | contig 10232 bp, 8 predicted proteins | sample 1570571 | NCBI WGS metagenome assembly OGEE01 (sample SAMEA2582169, study PRJEB24529) | metagenome | biome: Human gut stool | place: China | collected 2011
TGCACAGGGCGTTGGCGTCGTTGTGGCGGCGGGTATACTCGCAGCTGAAGCTGTCAGAGCAGCAGCAGGCGCGGATGCCCTTGACCTTGTTTGCGGCCATGCTGATGCCCACACCGGTGCCGCAGAACAGCAGCGCCTTGCTGCACTGGCCGCTCACCACGGCGTCACAGGCAGGCAGAGCCATGTCAGGGTAGTCCACGCTGGCGGTGCTGTGGGTGCCGAAGTCGATGTACTCCAGCCCCAGCTCGTCCAGATGGGCCTTGACGGCCTCTTTCAGTTCAAATCCGCCGTGGTCGGCGGCAAGTGCGATGGGTTTCATCATTGGTGTTGATCCTTTCCCTTTGCAGTATCTTCCGGTATTTCGGTACGGGCAGCTTCTGCGGCCAGACGCTCGGCCCGCTCCCGCTCGGCCTGGCTCAGCCGGTGATAATCCGGCAGCAGAGCCTCGGGCAGGACGGCTTCGCCCCGCTGAGCCATCTGCTCTGCCACATAGGCCACCGCAGCGGCACGGCCATTGCGGAGAGCCGGCGGTACACAGAGCACGCCCGGGACATTGCCATATTTATTATAGCACAGAGCTGCGCCATCACCAACAAAAAACAGAGGCTTTTTGCAATTTTCTACAAACTCGGCCAGGTCAGCCACGGCGCGGGCATCGTCGTCCATCAGACGCTCGTGGGTCTCAAGGTCGAAAGCCGCGCTGTACACCTGCGCACGGCGGGCATCCAGCGCACAGAGCACGGTGCCGCAGCCGGTGTGGGCCGCCGCCAGCGCTTCTAGCGTGGACACCGGGGCGCAGAGCGTCTCCCGGGGGAAGGCCAGACCCTTCACCGCCGCCAGCCCGATGCGCAGGCCGGTAAAGCTGCCGGGGCCGGCATTGACGCCGTAGAGGTCGATGTCCCTGCAGCCCATGCCGCAGAACTTGAGACAGTTGTCGATGAGGGGCATCAGGGTCTCGCTGTGGGTCATGCCCGCGTCGAGATAGCACTCGTAGAGCAGGCGGTCGTCCTGCAGCAGGGCCACGCCCACGGTCTTGCCCGCCGTATCCACGGCTAAGATGTTCATACTTCCACCCCCTCGATGGTGATGCGGCGGGTGGTGTCGTCCACCCGCTCGATGTTGATGTGGATGGGGTCTTCCAGCGCCAGCAGGTCGGCGAAGTTCTCGCTCCACTCTGCCGCCACCACAGCGCCCTCATCCAGATAGTCGTAGAACCCTGCCGCGCACAAATCGTTCTCCGTGGAGATGCGGTATAGATCAAAATGCGCGAAGGGCCGCGGCCCGCGGTAATAGTTCACGATGGCGAAGGTCGGGCTGCTGACCGGGTCAGTGCAGCCGAGACCTCTGGCAATGCCCTCGCAGAAGGCCGTCTTGCCCGCGCCAAGCCCGCCGGTAAAGGCGATGAGCGCCCCGGGCGCAAGATGCTGCGCTACCTGCGCCCCCAGTGCCACCGTCTCCTCGCGGGAGTGGGTGATAAATTCAGACATGGGTATCCTACCTCATATGCGTTTCTATAAAAAAGGGACGGCAGAGTCCTGCCGTCCTGTTCTGCCGTCCCTTAGTATAAACTATTTCTGTCAAAAGTGCAACGCTCAGGCCGCGCTTTCGAGCACATCGGCCAGCATATCTTCCGCGGCCTCCGCGCGTTCCTCGAGCGAGAAGTTTTCCGGCACATTCAGCCGGGCGTTCTCGTCACCGTAGAGCACCAGATACGCTGCGGCGGCATGGGGGCGGCGTCCGCCCTGCTCCGTATACCAGATGATGTCGTTCTCGCCGTAGGTATCCTTCGCATGGGCCAGCGCCCTGCCGATGGTCTGTCCCATCGCAAGATGGTTGACGGTATCCCAGAGCATACTGCGGGAGTAGACCGTGTAGACGTTGTTCACATAGCCCAGCACAGTCCGTGCGCCGCCCGCCAGCAGCGCTTCGGCCATCGACTCATCCACGCTGTTCGTGACGCCCAGGAACTCACAGGTCTCGGAGTAGATGATGGTATTGCTGAGCTGGCCCGAGCGGTACGCATTGCGGAAGAAATCCGCCGTGACGCAGTAAAGGCCGTTGAGCTTGATGATGCGGTGAGCCAGCAGGTCAAAGCCGTAGATGATGTCTTTATACAGCGTGGACGCTTCTGTCAGCAGGATGATGGGCTCGGTCCGGGTGTGCTTCCGGAACGTACCGTAGCTGTAAGTATAGTAGGCACCGTGGGCGCTCAGGATGCACAGATCGTATTTGTTCATCCGGCGCAGGTCCGACAGGGTCACCCGGGTGTTCATCGTCGTGCGCAGGCCCATGCCTTCCCAGAAGCCCTGCATATAGGAATAATACGGAAAGCGGGAGCTGTTCACCGTATTATCGAAGGCATAATAAATGGCGGCACGTCCGATCGTCTCAGGCAGAGCGTTTTCCCGGTACTGCCGGGCCTCCGCAGCCTGCCGGACATCGTCGGTCAGGGGCATCTCGGCGGTGCGGGGAGTGCGTTGAGCAATGTCCCTCGGGGCGCGCAGGCCGTTGTCTTCGGCGTCAAAGGTCATCTCGTCCAGCTCGTCGGGCAGAGTGAGCAGGATGCCGCCCAGCACTCCGCAGCGGTAGGTAAAGCTGACCATCCCGTTCTCCTCGTCGGTGTGGATGGAGTCCCGGCGCACCAGCCCCTTCCGGGCCAGCTCATCCAGCTCCGCAAGGGCCGCGGTGAGCCGTTCTTCCCGGGACATCTGCTCGTATTCGTCGCTGCCGGTCAGGGCCGTCACAGCGGCGTCTGCCTGCTGCATCTCGGCGGCATCGTCGGTGGTGAGGGTAGACTTTGCCGTATCCTGCACCTCGTCCGCTCCGTCTGCCGCCCATGCGGCGGGAGCCAGCACAGCCGTCAGCACCAGTGCCAGTGCGCAGACCGCGCACAAAATTCGATGGCGTTGTTCCTTCATGTAAAAACTGTTCCTCCAAGAACGCCGGGGACCGGCCATTTACCGCCCCGGTACGTTTCATTTTAGAGGGCATATCGGCCTTTGTCAAGCGTTCTGCGCCGATTTTGCAAAGCTGTCACAACCGTCCATCTTGCGCGCCTCTCTCCCCTGCTGTATAATAAGGTATATTGGGGGATCATGCCCGGCTGTGAGGCGGGGTTTCGAGGAAGCTGTTTTCGTAAGCGGAGTGCAGCGCTTAGAAAACGGCTTCCCAAGGATACAGAAAGGTGGTGCTTTTTTGGAAAGCATTCAGCGATATTGGAAACGGACAGACAAGATGTACCTGCTGCTCTGCCTGTTCAGCAGCGCGATGGCGGTGCTGGCGCTGTCGTCGTGGGCGGCGAAGCAGGGCAGCGGCTTTGCCGTGGATGAGCTCACCGGCCAGATCACCGGCATCGGCGACTACCGCCGGGCCGTGGTGCAGGCGGGTGCAGCGGCCATCGGCATCCTGGTGGCCATCCTTCTGTCCAACATCGACTACCGCAGCCTCGTCAATGTCTGGCCCGTCCATGTGGTGCTCACATGGGGCCTCGTGCTGCCCACGCTGGTCATCCGCAACGTGACCCTCGGCCCGCTGACCATCGGCTACAACGCGGGCGACACCGACAACTATTCCTGGTACAAACTGGGCGGCTTCACCTTCCAGCCTACCGAGCTGGCAAAGATAAGCTTCATCCTCACCTTCGCCATGCATCTGAACAATGTCCGCAGCCGCCTCAACGAGCCGAAAGAGCTGGGCAAGCTGCTGCTCCATCTCTTCGTGCCGATCGGCATCATCCATATCCAGGGTGACGACGGCACGGCCATCATCTACGGCATCATCGGCTGCTGTATGCTCTTTGCCGCCGGGCTGAGCTGGAAGTATATCATCGGGGCCTTTGCTGCACTCGCAGCGGCGGCAGCGGTGGCCTTCGCCTTCTTCAGCGACAAAATCGGCAAGGGCTACCAGTGGTACCGCATCCTTGCGGTCATCGACCCCAACAACGAGACGGGCTGGGCGCCCAGCGAGACGATCTGGAAGAACATTGTCTACCAGCAGCAGCGGGGTGAGATCGCCATCGGCTCGGGCGGCATCTTCGGCAACGGCTTCTTCGGCGGCCGCTACTACAGCGTCCCCAACGCCCACAATGACTTCATCTTCAGCTGGATCGGCAACGCGGCAGGCTTCGTGGGCTGCTGCGTGGTGCTGGGCGTGCTGCTGGCCATCATCATCAAGACCTTCGCCACCGGAGCGTGCAGCGAGGATATGCTGGGCTCCTTCATCTGCGCAGGCATCGGCGGCGCGTTCATGGCCCAGATATTCGTCAATGTCGGCATGAACCTCCGCCTCCTGCCGGTCATCGGCGTCACCCTGCCCTTCTATTCGGCGGGCGGCAGCTCGGTGCTCATGCTGTATATCTGCGTGGGGCTGGTGCTGTCGGTGTATATGCACAATACGAAAAAACTGTTTGGTTAAGTCTCTCTCAGAACAGGCGCTGTCGTTCAGCGCCTGTTTTTATTTTCCGGCCAGATCTCCAAAAGTCTTGTAACACGACAGAAGTCGTGATAGAATATTCAAGTATTTTATCTATATTCTTTTGACTTTTTCAGGAGGTCCCATGAAGCATCATTCTCTCTCCAAAGTCCTCAAGCGCCTCGCCTGCGTGCTGGCGGCGCTGGTCATCGCGCTGGCTGTTGCCGTGTTCGCCCTCTGGCACAACGAGCTGGCCACCCTCTCGTCCCTCAAAAAGCTCTCCGACCGCGACGAAGCCCACCGCGACGGTGCTGTCTACCAGCTCAACGTCTCGGGCGGCTACTACTTCGACGATTTCCTGGCCCAGGGCGGCGCATCCACTGACTCTGAGCTCATCTCCTTCATCACCCAGAGCATCACCAAGGGCATCATCCCCATGAACATCAAGACCAGCACCATCGCCTGCTCGGCCTTTACCGCAGACACCCAGAGCGGCGACCGGGTCTTTGGCCGCAACTACGACTTCTCGGCCACCAACACCGCCATCGTCTACACGAACCCCGGTAAGGGTCGTCACGCCTCCTATTCCACCATCGACCTGAGCTTCCTCGGCCTCGACAAAGACAAGGACGTAGAGAGCCTCGGCCAGAAGATCCTGACCCTCGCGGCCCCCTATGTGCCGCTGGACGGCGTCAACGACGCCGGTGTGGCCTGCGGCATCTTCATGTCCTATCAGGGCGAGGGCAAAGGCACCCCCACCGACACCCAGACCGACAGGCCCGACCTCACCTCCACCACCCTGCTCCGGCTCATCCTCGACTACGCCGACTCGGTGGAGGACGCCGTGGCGCTGGCCCAGCAGTACGACCTCCACGACTCGGCAAGCAGCTGCTTCCACTACATGGTGGCCGACTCCACCGGCCGCAGCGCCATCCTCGAGTGGGTAGGTGCTGATGCCGACCACGACGCCGACGGCTCTCAGCGTCAGCTGAACGTCCTCTGGAACGACACCGACGCCCTCTCCGATTCCCCCGACTGGCAGGTGGTGACCAACTTTATCAAGACCCCCGGCTACTACGACGGCACTGCCGTCGAGATGAAGGGCCTCGACCGCTACGAGCACCTTGCGGCTGCCCTGCGCCAGACCAACGGCGTCGTGGCCGACAAGAGCGCTGCCATGGACCTGCTGGCCTCGGTGGGACGCCGCACCTGGAACAACGACGACTCCAACAGCAACACCGTCCACAGCGTGGTCTACGATCTGACGGATCCGTCTGTTCTCTGGGTAGGCAATGAGCACTACGGCGAGGATGGATATACATTTGAGTTTCAGCTTGCTTCGTAAATCCATATAAAGGGGCTGGCGGTGTGAGTCCTCTGTTTCATCCTGTGCCCCCTCCCGGTGTTCTCCGGGAGGGGGCTTTTTTTCCAACTTCCGGCGTATAACCCCGTCAAATTCCCCGGTTTTATCCAATTATCTTAGGCAAAACGATGATTTTGTAAAAAGCCCTTGAAATAATAGTAGGGGGGGGGGGTATAATGATTTGGTCCTCCGCATACGGACGGAGGAAATATTTTGTTCAACCCCGGATAAGGAGGTCTTTTATATGAAATCCGCCAAAAAAATTCTCGCCCTCATCCTTGCAGGCGTCATGGCTCTGGCCCTGCTCACCGGATGCGGCAAGGCAGCGTCTCTGAACCGTACTATGGCTGAAGGTATGGCAGAGTACTTTAAGTCGGAACTCGCTGAAGAGGGACTTAGCAATAATATCTCCGTCAGCTACCAGGTTCCCGAGCTCAGCCGTGATATCGCCCCCCTGTTTGATGAAAACTGGATCACCAAAAGTAGCGCCGGTGATTATGATGTCCTTAACAGAAACTACATAGTCAACGGTAAGACCGTCGAAGCTACCCTGACGGACATCCTGAGCCCCTACAAGTCCGCTCCCTTCGTCGCCTTCGTTGCGGCGGATGTCACGGATGTCAAAACCCCGTTCATGGAAACCTCAAATTTGACCAAGTCGCAGATACTTCTCCGCAACATTGATAACGATATTGACCTCTCTTCCATCACCAGCCTGAAAATCGCAGTCACCCACAAAACCGTCAATGGCCGTACCTACGCCCTTGCTGTGGCCATTATGGAGAAGTAAACCTTTCCCCCTGCCCCGGAGCCCTGCGGCCCGGGGCTTTTTTGCGCCCCGGCCAAAACAAAAAAAGCATCCCCTGCAGCCTTTCCGGCCATTGCCCGGCCGGGCCCTGCAGGGGATGCTTTGGTGTTGCAGAAAATGCGCCTTACTTCAGCACTGCGCCGAGGTTTGCGCTGGTGACCATGCGGGCGTAGCGGCTCAGCCAGCCGGTCTTGATGTTGGGCTCGGGAGCGACATACTTTGCCTTGCGCTGGGCCAGCACCTCATCGGGCACTTCCAGCGTGATGCTGGCGTTGGGGATGTCGATGTGGATGGTATCGCCTTCCTCAACAAGGCCGATGGGGCCGCCGGAAGCAGCCTCCGGGCTGACGTGGCCAATGGCAGCGCCGCGGGAAGCGCCGGAGAAGCGGCCATCGGTGATGAGGGCCACGGTCTTGTCCAGCTTCATGCCGGCCAGAGCGGAGGTGGGGTTGAGCATCTCACGCATACCGGGGCCTCCCTTGGGGCCTTCGTAGCGGATGACCACCACGTCGCCCGGGACGATCTTGCCCGCATAGATGGCGGCGATGGCCGTTTCCTCGCTGTTGAAGACGCGGGCCGGGCCGGAGTGCTCCTGCATCTCGGGGGCCACGGCGCTGCGCTTGACGACGCAGCCATCGGGGGCGATGTTGCCCCACAAAATCTGCAGACCACCGGTCTGAGAATAGGGATCCTCGATGGGACGGATGGCCTTGTCGTTCAGGATGTGAGCTCCCTTGATGTTCTCGCCGAGGGTCTTGCCGGTGACGGTGGGGACATCCAGGTCCAGCAGACCCTTCTTGGCCAGCTCTGCCTGCACGGCGGGGATGCCGCCGGCGGCGTAGAGGTCGGGCATGTGGGTGGGGCCTGCGGGGGCCAGATGGCAGAGGTTCGGGGTCTTGGCGCTGATCTCATTGAAAAGCTTCAGATCGATGGGCACACCGGCCTCGTAGGCGATGGCCAGCAGGTGGAGGACGGTGTTGGTGGAGCAGCCCAGCGCCATGTCGCAGGTCAGCGCATTGCGGATGGAGCGCTCGTTGATGATCTGGCGGGCGGTGATGCCCTTCTTCACCATATCCATGACGGCCATACCGGCGTGCTTTGCCAGCTGCAGCCGCTTGGAGTAGACGGCGGGGATGGTGCCGTTGCCGGGCAGTGCGATGCCGATGGCCTCGCACAGGCAGTTCATGCTGTTGGCGGTGTACATGCCGGAGCAGCTGCCGCAGCTGGGGCAGCAGTTGCAGGTGCAGTCTTCCAGCTGCTCGTCGGTGATCATGCCGGCCTTATAAGCGCCCACGGCCTCGAACATCTTGGAAAGGCTGACTTCCTCGCCGCCGTAGGTACCGGCCAGCATGGGGCCGCCGGAGCAGACCACGGCAGGCACATCCATGCGGACAGCGGCCATGACCATGCCGGGAACGATCTTATCGCAGTTCGGCACCAGCACCAGACCGTCCAGCTGATGAGCCATCAGCATGGTCTCCACGCTGTCGCAGATGAGCTCCCGGGAGGCCAGGCTGTACTTCATGCCCACATGGCCCATGGCGATGCCGTCGCAGACGCCGATGGCCGGGATGAGGATGGGGGTGCCGCCTGCCATCTGGACGCCGGCCTTGACGGCGTCGGCGATCTTATCCAGATTCATGTGGCCGGGGACGATCTCGCTGTAAGCGCTCACCACACCGATGAGGGGGCGGTCCAGCTCTTCCGGGGTGTAGCCCAGGGCGTAAAACAGGCTTCGGTTGGGCGCGCGCTCCGAGCCTTTGGTCACGTTGTCACTTCTCATGGTTTGTTCCTCTTTTCCTTATAACAAAAGACCCCCTCCCAAAGGAGGGAGCCTTTCTTAGTTTTAAAAGCAGCTTTTGGCTGAACTCCTTCCGTCATCGCTTGCGCGATGCCACCTCCCTCACGGAGGGAGGCTTCACGCTGCGGTCAGACAAAAGGCTCCCTCTTTGAGGGGGCTGTCGCCGCAGGCGACTGGGGGAGTTCTTACTTCTTCAGCCAGCTCATCATGCTGCGCAGCTCTGCGCCCACCTTCTCGATGGGGTGCTCGGCCTCCATGCGGCGCTGAGCGAGGAAGTGGACCTTGCGGCCGCCGTTGGGGCTCATCTCGGTCAGGAACTCGGAAGCGAAGGTGCCGTCCTGGATCTCGGTCAGGACCTTCTTCATCTCCTTGCGGGTCTCAGCGGTGATGAGGCGCTTGCCGGTGCGGTAGTCGCCGTACTCAGCGGTGTTGGAGATGGAGTAGCGCATCTTGGAGAAGCCGCCCTCGTTGATGAGGTCAACGATGAGCTTCATCTCGTGGCAGGTCTCGAAGTAGGCCATCTCGGGCTCGTAGCCAGCCTCGACCAGAGTGTCGAAACCAGCGTGGATGAGCTCGCAGACGCCGCCGCACAGGACAGCCTGCTCGCCGAACAGGTCGGTCTCGGTCTCCTCCTTGAAGGTGGTCTCGAGGATGCCGGCACGGCCGGCACCGATGCCGGAAGCGTATGCCAGAGCGATGTCCTTAGCCTTGCCGGTGAAGTCCTGCTCGACACAGATCAGAGAGGGGCAGCCCTCGCCCTCGGTGTACAGGCGGCGGACGATGTGGCCGGGGCCCTTGGGAGCGATCATGATGACGTCAACATTCTTGGGAGCGGTGATGGTCTTGAAGTGGATGTTGAAGCCGTGTGCGAAAGCCAGAGCCTTGCCCTCGGTCATGTAGGGAGCGACCTGCTTGTTGTAGATGTCAGCGCACAGCTCATCGGGGACCAGCATCATGACGACGTCGCCGGCCTTGGCAGCCTCCTCGACCTCCATGACCTTGAAGTTGGGATGCGTTGCAGCGAACTCAGAAGCCTTTTCCCAGTGAGCGGAACCCTTGCGCAGGCCGACGACGACATTGACGCCGCTCTCAGCGAGGTTCTCGGAATGTGCGTGGCCCTGGCTGCCGAAGCCGATGACAGCGACGGTCTTGCCGTCCAGCACGCCGAGGTTGCAGTCGGAATCGTAGTATTTCTTGATAGCCATAATCGTTAGTCTCCTTTTACATTAACTGGTTGGTTTATCTTCCGGTCTTGTATGCTCTGTTCTATCTTTCGCTCACCCTGAGCGGAAAAGCGATGTGATTTATGCCCGTCTTGCGCCCGGCGGGGGCAGCTGGACGGAGCGCACCTCCTGCGGCGGCTTCTGAATATGCTGGTGCATCCCGCCGCGCTCCAATGCGGTAACGCCGGTGCGGCACTGCTCAAGGATGTTGTAACCCTCGAACATTTTCAAAAATGCGTCCAGCTTGTCCGGCCGACCGATGAGTTCAAACACCATGCTGTCCGGGGAAAGATCGATGATCTTTGCCTTGTAGATGCAGGCGATCTCCCGCAGCTCTGTGCGGTTGTGCACGTCCGATTCCACCTTGAGCAGCAACAGCTCCCGCTCCAGCGATTTTTCGCTGTCCAGCACGAACACCTGCCGGGTGACCTCCAGCCGCTCGGTCTGCAGTACCAGCTGCTGCAAGGCCTTTTCGTCACTGGTAATGGTCACCGTAATGCGGCTGACTGCCGGGTCGTTGGTGGCGGACACCGTAAGGCTGTCGATATTGAAACCGCGGCGGCAGAACAGGTTGGACACCCGGGCCAGAACGCCGCTCTGGTTGTCCACCAGCAGGCTGATGACCCT
>OGEE01001693.1_pt1 | contig 10191 bp, 7 predicted proteins | sample 1570571 | NCBI WGS metagenome assembly OGEE01 (sample SAMEA2582169, study PRJEB24529) | metagenome | biome: Human gut stool | place: China | collected 2011
GCTACCCACCCACAAAAACAGAAACAAGAAAAAATAATTTTGCATCACTTTACCTTTCATTTGTTCAACACTTTTTCGATTCTCATACTCAACATAGCGTATATTTTTCGGACCGCCGCATCCTCGTGCCGTCCGGCCAACACTTTCAATCGTTCTCCAAGTTCCTGCACGTTCCATTTCACGACAGGAACAGAAACATCAGCCACCCTCTCAAACAAAGTGTTTACACACGCTACCTGCATATCCATCCGGGAAAAAGAGATTTCACTATCTGCCTTAAAATCACAGAATAACATGGAGAACAAGTCTCCGAAAAACATATCCAACGTGTAAACGTTCTCCAAGCACACCTGCTCCATATCCTGCATACGTTTCAACACTTCCGGGGACAACAATTTTTGAAATACAGTTGTCATCTGCCGGATGTAAGTTGTCTTTACATCCCAAGAACATCCCTTCGCCAAAGGAGAAATCAACCCTCTGTCACCGGCAAATAAATACTCGCCCAATAAAGCCATTGCTTCCCGCTGCCCCTCTACCGACAAGGGGACATTCCCTCTTTTCTCTCCAAAGCAGGAGACTATTTGCAATAAATACTCACCGTATTTATCAATTACTTGCCGATTGGCATCCATGATCGCCCAACCCGAATCATATCGTTTGTCCGAATAAACGATATTTCCCAATGCCTCGTTCAACCGGAGTAAATTATTCAAAGCGAATCCCAACGTTTTCAACGGTTCCGAAGACAGATCTCCCGCTCTAACCTCTATCCCCTGTGATGCGGGAAACATATATCCCGCTAAACATTTCCGAAACTTTTCCCGCAAAACCTCGCGATCCGTATAGGCGTTTTTGCTCGCGGGAAACTCCCGATACCCCCACTCGATTGCCAAACAGTCATAGTCACCGATCCGAGGCATAAGCTCCCTTGCCGCCACCTTGTCTGACTTTTGAACAGCATAATTATACGGGTTATTATCCATAATAGAACCCGTGTACCCATGCTGCTTCAACCAAGCTACACTTTTCACCTGCTCCGCGGTATAAGCGGCACTTCCCGCCAAATTTTCTTTCAACCCCAACACGCTCCCCACAGCCCGAATCACCTTGCTCCGCAAAATTTCACCCACCACGTCAGGGTGAAAAAACTCTTTCCGGATACGATCGTCAACAGTTCCGCACTCCAGCACATACCTCCACAACTCCTTGGGCAAAAAGCCATGTCCTATATTAACCCGACAAGATAGAATTTCTCCTGTTTTTGGATGAAACGTGTAGCCTGTTCGGATTCCAGCCTCATGTAAATCGTAGGCAATAACGGCTCTCTGTTCTTCCAACACGGTTTTCGAATCCGCCATTTTCACCCGTAAGGCATTTTTAAAACCGGCTTTTTCAAAAGCGGCATTCCATGCCAGCACCCCCTCTTTAATATACGGCACAAACTCGGCAGGACAGCAAGTATCGATATAAAACACAACCGGATGGGCAGGATCTACCAATTTCCCTTTCCGATACTCTCCCCGGTCGTTTTCCGTTACCCCAAGATTCCATTTCCGAATAATCGAATCACTTTCTGCCCGATAAGGATTCTGGGAATAATCCAAGAATGAAATCACTTGGTAGCCGAAACGCCTGTCGGCAAAACGCTCCCTCATCTCCCGTTCAGGCAGTAACGTCACAACACAACCGATTTCCAACGCTAAAAAACCCCGGGGAGGGATCACGTTATCCAACAACCGTTCGGGAGAAAATCCACACATCCGGTGTATCGTAAAACTTACTCCATCCGAAAATTCATGTACGCCCAAAATTCTTGCCCGAGAAGCATCCTGTTCTCTAATTTGCGAAGCGGTCACCTTAAACCAATCATCCCCGGTTTTCAACATGTCCGTGATATCTATTATATATCCCTTTTCGTCAGCTGAATAGGCTACTACAGGATAAATGATATCTACCGGTTGCTTATTTGATTTACACAAGGCCTTGTACAACTCGTTATTTTTATCCGCAACCCGCTCGGAGAACAAGCGACGTTGAATGTAAATCGAATGATCTTCTACTTTCTGCAAATACACGACCCCCATACTTTCCAATGGTCGGGCTACCATATCGAATCCTTTGTTCACTTGAGCCCGGATTTCCAATTCACGGCCCAGCAAACGTTCCGGAATCTCTATATACACCTTTGCAGAATCCCGGTAGACAGGAAGAACACCGGAGATCTTTTCCATTTTCCCGTGAAAAAATTTCTCAAAAGCCAGTGGTTGCTCTACGGTATTTTGACCAACACCTTTTCCTATCGTCCAACAACAGATTACCAAACACAGCAAACACAACCTATACCCTATTTTCATACTCAATCATTAATTTTGTAAAGATTCGATACTTTCTAACAATAAGGCGATCCGCCTTTTTTCCTTTCCCTCTAAGCCTGCCATATAATTCCGCCCCTCTTCCAAGATCTTTCCGATCTCTGCCAACCCCTCCACCAACACCCGAGAAGGAACGTACCCCGTTTTTTCAAACAAAGCCTTCAACTCTTTCACGTAAGCAGACTGAACAACATAACGTATTTGGCATCCGAAACAGCGGTATTTTCCCGCCACTCTCTAAATATCCACCGATGCAATTCTCCCAAATACTCATCCAAAGTATACACTTCGTCCGGCATATATTCTTCCATGCGTGCTATCGTCGCAAACTTCCCCACTAAAGTTTCCATCGTGGTTTGATAAAAATTGTTCATCAGCACCCGCGTATCCTCCCCGAGACTTTTTCCCAAGGAATCCCGGTACAACCAATCGCAAGGTGTCAAGACGTACCGCCCGAGGAACGTCATAACCTTCGACATATAATCACGACCAACCGGTTTATAGAACCTCGTTGTATCCCCCTCACATTTCAACATCCCGCCAATATCCCGAAGCACGTGATCCACGAATAAGGAATATTGTTGGATCATCCCGTGAAACCGGGATTTCACGATATGATACGTTTGACGATCCGTACACTTCCACATATCAGCCATGGCCATCAATTGCTTTAAATTCTCTATTCCCAAAGAATTAAACTCGACATGATCGTTTCCCAGGTCTTCCGATTGCGCCCTGGCATCCAGGCCCGCCTCGAAACGTTTGGAAGAATCACGTAACTCCTGCCTTACCCATTCGTTCCATTCCTCTCCCGTACGGTCCGGTAAGTAACGGTACCCCCAATCAATGGCGAAACAGTCGTATTCCCCGATGCGGGCAACCCGGTTTTTCAAACGGACATGATCTTCCTCCCTAGCCACATAATTAAAACGCATATAATCCATAATGGAAGAACCCATCCCATGTTTTTCCAAAAAAGCATCATCCCGAAGTTGTTCCACTGAATAAAGGCTGCTACCTATAAAATTATGTTCCAATCCCAACGTATGCCCGATTTCGTGAGAAACAACCATCTTAACAAGTTCCCCGAGCAGGCTATCCGGCACTATCGTTTCCCGGGCAAGTTTATCATTCGTACCACATTGGGCAAAATACCATTGTTGCACCAGATCCCATACGCTACTGAATATTCCGACATGACTGGTTATAATCTCACCGGATCTCGGATCGACTGTCGATGGCCCGTAAGCATTCCGCACCGGAGAAACTTTCCACGAAATAAAAGAATAACGGGAATCATATTCCGAAAAATCAGGATTTTCCTCCGGGGTCGGGGCCAGCTCTCCGCGGATCGCATTTTTAAACCCGATCCGTTCAAATGCCTTCTGCCAAGCGTTCACCGCTTCGATAAAATAGGGTACCCAACGAGAAGGCGTTTCCCGATCCACGTAAAAAACGATCGGTTTCACGGGCTCCACCAATTCTCCCCGCGCATAAGCCTCCGGGTCTCGAGGCTCCAACCTCCATCGTTTCACACAAGAGATCCGGGACAAGGCAAAACGACTTTTTGAAAAATCAGTTTTTGCAAAACTGAAATACCCCACGTCACTATTCTTCTGACGCCTTTCCAACGGCTGACGGGGCAAAAGAGCCAAGCAAACGCCGATTTCCCAACTTGTCGTATAGCTATTGCCTGATCCATTCCCTCCCACCATGGAATACTCCTCCACGGAAAAACTCCTGCTGGAACGAATCAGTATATTCCCGGGAAATCCTTTTATCTCGCCAATACGGTTCTTTTCACTTACGGCCATCCCCATTTTCAACTCAAAACTGAACGGGCCCAAATTGAACAAGGGATTATTCATCAACAACCGGGACACCTCCACCAATACCGAAGAAGAAGTCTTCACCAGCACGGGCAACACCCCGTTTAACATGAAATCTCCCCGTTGCCGGGCCACATGATGAATCCCTCCTTTCCCCGGGTCCACTCCCACCCGGTCACACAGAGGCACCTGTAATAAAACCTCGTTACCCTCTTTTTGAAAACGAACAATCAGCGGCCCAAAGAGATCCCCGGAATACCCATAACGTCGGTCTTCTTCTCTTTTCTTCAATGCAGCCGATTCCAATATAGTCGTCGTTACAAGCATATCACGCCCGAATAACGAATCGGGTATTTCCCAAAAGATCCGTTCCCCTTGACGGTAAGTAGTAAACATTCCGGGAATAACCTTCAAAGAGTCCTCCGACGGACGGGAATTAAAAAAAGCATTGATCTCTTGTTGGGCTACCGAGTGAAAATATAATCCACCACAAAACAACAATATAAATCCTATTTTTTTCCACATACAATACTCATTTTTCCGTAACATCCCATGTTTTTATTCTCCAAAATAAACCGGATCAGAATACAACGATGCCCGGGTTGACACCCCGTCTTCTGCAGCAACAAGCTGGAATAAGGTGTAAAACAAACGCCATCCTTTTCGCTGATGAGCTTTATAATCCAACACGTTTTGGGCACCGAAAGAGGCTGACACCTCCATCGTATCAACTTTGACACCCTTTTCGCCCATTTTTGTAAAGTCCGTACCAGCGGGACGACTCATTTGTGTAAGTGCTACAGAATGCCACACGCGATCCCCCTTTTTTAATCGCTGTTCTATTTTAATATCCCCGGAAAGGAGCACCGTAGTCCCCATCACCTCGGCTTGAATACTGACATTCTCGTTATTCATTCCCCGGGAACATTCTACAAGGTATTCATGTGCCTTCCCGTCCGCGATCAATTCAACCACTTTCTCTTCCATCGCTGTTCCACGCCGATCGGCCCAATGTCGAACCACCAAAGTCACAACCTCCCCCGGCTTACTATCTAAAACGGTTGCCGTGAAACGAACAGTGAATTTACCCCCATCATGCGAAACGTCAAAGACCGGAGACATCAAAACCGGAGCCCAATCCTGGGGTAACGATGCATCAGATTTCAATACAAGCCCTTTGGCTGATACTTGCCCCATACGCATATACCATCCCTGCCCCGTCATGTAATCATGCACGAACGCATTTATTGCTAAAGACTTACAAGCATCCCCGAACAAGGAGGCATCCCCTTTGACCGTGGTTTCCAAAACTCCTTGAACCCCATCCCGGTCGACTATCCGTTCCACCCCCACGTACGCGATAACGGAGCGTGCCACGGAATTATCCTGCGCTTCCCAACTAGCCACAAAACTTCTCTTTTCCTGATCTACTTGATAAGGCGGAAAAGTTTTCAAACGAGGCAAATCCATCGTGTACCCCTGAGCTTTGGAATGCAATGGCAACACAATACACAAGGAAAAAACATATAACAATATTTTATTCATACCGATAAATCTATTGATACAAGAATGTGTCCCAAGAGTATGAATCCAAGCTCTTGGAACACTCCTTTCCAGTATCTGAAAATCAATAAAAAAAACTTCTTACACCTTCGCGCTATACCCGAAATCAACAATCTTGCCGAATCCCTTGTGTTCAACAATTTCACTGTCCGGATCAACCTCTGCAGCCGTGGTCAGTTTCATCTCTAAAATTCCCCCCTCATTTCCACCATAATCCAATGAAGCACCTAAATAATACGGAAAATAATTCCATATCCATTCAGATTCATAATCATTTGGATCCGCCGAGTACCCCGTGTCATAAAGCGAATTCTTAAACTTTAATCCGGTAATTCTCACGTTGGGATCCTTGTGCTCATAGAGTAACGAAATCTTCGGTATTGTACGGTTAAAATCTACTTTATAAATTTTATTGCCTCCGGCAAAGAACACGGTTTTCCCGTAAAGATAACAAGCTGTCACGCTCACCTCGTCCACACTCATCCCGCCGGGAAGATCAAATGTATGCTTAGCGGCACATATCGCCTCTTTAGCTTCTTCACCAAAACCGGCTGCATTCAAATCATACACGTGGATCTTCCGGTCGGAAGTGGAAAAACAAGTTGCCAATACCCCGTATTTTCCATCAGCATAATACATATTCATATTAATCATCTTCTTGTCATCCCCGATATTATCCGGATCGAACACATTTTCAACCCGGGGATTTTCTCCGATCTTTGCGAGTTTTTTCACCGTCTTATTCGGGTAAAAATAATCTTCCATTCCATATTTTCTATAGTACTGATTATAATAATACCCTTCCATAAAATCATCATAAATTCCGGTTTTCAAAAATCGGTGATTTTGCTCATCATAAAGAATAAAACCTATACCTTGTAGGGGGGCGACCTTCGTAATTTTGAATTCAGAGGCATCGGCATCATTTTCCCATACAAGCGGATAATACACAGAATAACCGTCAGCATTCGCCATGTACAACTTCCCGTTATCAGATAATATCTCCCCTAATACCGTGCTATAAGTTTGGGTTGCCAACCACTCCGGTACAAAATTTTCATCATGCAGAACCTCTTTGATATGCAACATATCACGATATTTCCATACCTGTTTAACGAAACAGCATTCATCAAATACACATCCTGATCCGTTCCGACAAATATCACCGGTTGTTGCGCATTAATAATGGAACCCTGTGGGGATCCGTACATCCAATCCGTCAACAAATATTTCGGCGTACCGCCAATAGGCAAATCCTTCCCCATATCCAACTTGTAGGCATCGGGAATAACCACTCCGCCACTTCCTTCACCATCCACGGCACCCAACACACATTTACCCTCGTTATACTGAAGTACAAACCAACTACGGCTATAGGGAACGATCGGTTGCACGGTCAGTTGCTTATACCATTCACTCCCGTCTTCCCGGTGATCCTGCACCCGTAAACGGATAGCCAAAGGGTTCACATCTTCCGGATTAAACGACAATTCACATACTTTTTCCTCCCCGCAAGGAGTCCATTCGTTCAACCCCAGACTATTTTTCTTCTCTCTCTCCCACAGATATGTCAATTGAGCCTCACCCTCCTCCAGCGTCTGAGACAACTTGGGTTCAATCTTTACAGAGACAGCCTCTTTTTTATCCAACCGCACGCTCACGGTCGTGGGCAAATCAATAACCACCTCATTAACATCATGATAGTCATACGAACCTTTGTCATCATAACAACCGGACAATAAAAGTCCGCCTGTCAGGAAAAAAACTGCTATATTTATAAATCGTTTCATGGCAATCATTTTTAGTCTACTTTTTTAAATACGATCTCCTTTCCCTTGTCGTCCAACAAAGGCGGATTATTCTTTTTATATTCCTCATAAGCATCATATATCTCTTTTTGAGTATCCTCATTCTCCGGGATATCATCTATCGTGGCCTTAAAATGATCCATCATAAAAAAGTATTTCGCATCGGAATACTCACCCCATTGATAGTCATTCCAATTCGTTCTCTTGATCACGTAATGAACCTCTAACGGTAAAACCTCCTTGTCTTCCCGCCCCGGATCAAACTGATGCAAAGGATTGTCCAGATCAAAACAGATGTCTGCCTGGTAAGCTTTCGTTGTTGTCAAATTTTCCGGCCGAGCGACCTTTATCGTAAAGATCTGGTGTATAGAATCTTTTGGAAACATGTACTGCTCGGCAAAAGAGACATCCGCTTTCAACGTATAGGCGTCATTCGGCCTTACTTTCATACAAAAACTTTTATCCTCCGTGAGACGATACCCCTGCAAATCCACTCCCAACAACCACTCTTTCTCCGTATTTCCTTTCACGTAATCGGAATCCCTGAAATGAACGGCTAAATTTCTATAATACAGATTCAGACGAGGCGTCTCATCGTACACGTCAATATCATTCTCCTCGCATCCCATGTAAATGAAACCCAATACAAATAGCAATAAAAGAAATCTATATTTTTTCATCTTTGTCGAATTTAATTGTTATTGCCAAAAATTATTTCGTTGTCCGGTAACGGCCATTGGTAGAAACCTGCCATATTTTCCTTGACACAATAAGGAAATGTCCTATAATTATGACGTTTATAGAAATAGAATAACTGTCCTTCAGAAAAGAATTCTTTCCGGTATTCCTTCATAAGTTCATTAACTCGTTTCGTGTGGGCCTGATCGTAATCGGGTCTCGTATCCAACCGATCGTACGCGTCATCCGCGACCACCCCATCCTCATAGGAAATTCCCCTTGCCCACATTACCGTATTCAACGCCTCCGCGCTCTTTTCCTTATCCGTCTCGCATTCCGCTATGATATAATACATTTCAGGCAGGCGGATCAAGGGCAACACATTTTTCCCACTATACTGAGAAGAATTGGAAGTATACTTAGACTGATCATATTTCAAACAAAGTTTATACCTTTTATCTCCATCCCCGGACACATTCTTAAAAGCGGCTGTATTTGCCCGAATATCGAAGGATCCCCTGCTTCCGGTTTCATATTGTTCATCAAAATTCTCTTTTGTCCGCAAGATATAATACGCCTCGGATAGTTGCCCCTCGGGGATTTGCGTCTTATATTTACCATCCTCTTCCAACAACTTGTCCAACTCGTAAACATTCAAGCCGAAAATATGCTCACCAAACAATACCGGATTGGAATTATCTTCATGCAAACCGAAATAATCGCTTTCCACCACCTCGCGGGCGTAAGTCAACGCCTTAGCCTTGCTGTCTGCATCCCCTTTATACAGATATACCCGTGCCAACATGGCCCTCACGGCATAGACATTCATCCGTAACTGGCGTGAACTCTCGAAAGCATTGTAATCCTTATCATACGTGTTGGGAATCTTAAAACTCTTGCTATCTGAAACTTCCAGCAAAGAATCAGCCTCGTGCAAATCCTTCAACACATACGTTATAACCTGATCGGCCGGTAACACAGGAGTTGCTTTCAGATCAAACGATACCCTGTAAGGGATAGCCTTCCCCGTCGGATTCTCGCTATACACGGGACCGAAGAGTCTCAATAAATCAAAATGCAAAAAAGCTCGCAATCCCAAGGCTTCTCCTTTCATCAACTCGTAATATTTCCCCGTTTTAATCACAGAACGATTCTTGTCGATATACTTCAAAAAATTATTAATATTAGCAATTATATTATACATCGACCCGTAAATATTATCCTTCACGGATAACCATTTATTATCATAATCGTATATATCCTTCAATACCACATCGGGATAATAATCATAATTCCCCGACATCACTTCCAGATAACCGTAAGTTAAATTTTCGGCATACAAACTTGTTTGTCCCATTTTCAGATAAAAACCGGTCAATACATCCTTGAACCCCGCCTCACTCTCGAACAGGTCATCACCCGGGATAGATGTTTTGGGTTGTACATCCAGCCAATCGGAACAAGCCGTCAAGCCGGTCACAATTCCTAATAACAATATATATATTTTCTTTTTCATATCTCAAAATTTTAATTAGAATGCAACATTTAGAGAAAACGAAAACCGCCGGGCAAAGGGGTAATCAGTTCCCCGTTCCTGCTTCACGGAAGAAAGGTAAAACAGATCCTCCATGTTAAAAGCGAATTTCACGGAACTCAATCCCCAGCGTTCCAAGAATTTCGTGTTCGTCCGGTCCATACGATAACTTAAAGCAATAGAAGTCATCTGGAAAGTATTCTCATCCATGACGAAACGCGAAGTCGCTTTAGTCCCGGCTCCATTAATTCCCGTATTCATTCCTTTAAACTTCGCCGTATCACCCACTTTCATCCAACGCAAATCCAACACCCGTTTATCGGCATTACGCATTAAATCCGCATTCTCCACCTTATCTACCAAAGTTTGATTATAAACCTGTCCTCCGAATTTATACGCCATAC
>OGEE01001697.1_pt1 | contig 10179 bp, 7 predicted proteins | sample 1570571 | NCBI WGS metagenome assembly OGEE01 (sample SAMEA2582169, study PRJEB24529) | metagenome | biome: Human gut stool | place: China | collected 2011
ACCTGTCATACAAATCAATAATTGAACAGTTGTATCTGAATTTTCCATTTGGCTGTCGCATGACAAAGGCCGGACTTTTGCAACCATCCTCGGTGCGCTGGATGAGTTGGGGTACGATGTCGCATGGCAAATCCTTAACAGCAAGGATTTCGGTGTCCCCCAATCCCGCAAGCGCGTGTATATTGTCGGATATCTTAGAGAAAGATGTGCCGGAGAAATACTATCTTTCACAGACGCAAATGCAGCGTCTCTTATCCAACTCCTTGGAGGCACAGAAGGCAATCGGGTCTATTCGGACGAGGGAGTCGGCATTACTCTCACAAGCAGTGCCGGAGGCTTCGGAGGAAAAACCGGACTCTACGATATAGCATTGCCTATCAAGGTGGATACGAAATCCGGCTTTCAGCTCGCACACCCCGGCGACAGCATAGACCTTGCCTACCCGACCATGAATACACGGCGAGGACGGGTCGGAGAAAAGATCGCCCATACCGTAACGCCCGGCAATACGCAGGGCTATTTTTTATCGATTTGAACGCCGGTGCAAAGCTCACCGAAACGGCTCGGTGCATTACTGCCCGACAGGACAGCGGCATCAGTAAGCGCAAGGGTGAACACTCCGCCGTGTTTATTGAGGATGAGCCGAGAGCCGTTGTGACGCCCGATAAGAAAACCATCCGTCAGCAAGGCCGTTGGATAAAAGAACCCAACGAGCCGATGTTCACCTTAACGGTGCAGGATCGGCACGGTATCCTCCGCTATGGTAGAGTGCGGAAGCTCACGCCGAGAGAATGCTGGCGCTTGCAGGGCTTTGCGGACGAGCAATTCGATAAGGCTACCGCCACGGGACTGAAAGACGGACGGCTCTACAAAATGGCAGGCAACGCCGTGAGCGTGCCTGTCGTTTCGGCTGTCGGTGCTGTTATCAAGAGGATATACCAAGAACAAATTCAGAAAGGATAAATGAGAATGATATATAATAAGAAAATCATGAGGCTTGAGCTGTCCGCCGAGAATCCCGTTCACGGCGGACATTATTATGCCGAATTACTGCTGCCTGCGGCGGACTATGAAATCAAAGACGCTATGCAGAGAACTCGTGCCGTCGGCAGAGAAAACACGGTTGAAGTCAGCATCCTTGAATGCGATATCCTGCCAGAGTTGCAGGACATCCGCTTGGACACTTTCAGTTTGGATGAGCTGAACTTCCTTGCCAAACGGCTTTCCTTTCTTCCCAATGAGGAACTGCCCGTGTTTTATGCCGTGACCGAGCAGATATTCAACGACGCAGACGAAAACCCCGTCAGCATCAAAGATCTCATCAACTGCACCTACAGCTTGGACACCGTTCCCGTTGCTCATAATGTGAGCAATCTTTCCGAGCTCGGTCGGTTTGCCTTCGAAAATAAACTGCTTTCCGACCTCGAAGGTATCCCCGAAAGTGCCGTTCCGTTTTTGAATGCAGAACAGATCGGCAGAGTGCAGCAGAAAAACGATAGCGGCGTGTTTGATGGCAGGCTGTATATCCCCACCGTGCATTATGACCGACCGGAGATATATGACGGCGTGACCTTGCCGGACGAGGAATCCTCCGACTTTGCCATTCGCCTGCTCGTATCGGGTACGCCGGAGCATATCAAGGTCGATCCCGTAGATAGGGCTATATGGCTTAACCTCCCAATGGCAAGCGACATACTCGCCAATTATGCTGCGGCTTTTAATGAAGCAGACATCGGCGATTGCGTATATTACGATTTTGAATCTGTAATTCCGCAGATTACTTCGGAGATGTTCGGCAGCATGAGGGATATTCAAACGCTCAATAAGCTTGCTGCAGAAATCAGCATCATGAGCGAAGCCGAACAGGTCAAATTCAAAGCTATTCTCGATGCCGAAAACATGGCAAGCATTCAGGACGTGCTGAATGCGGCACAAAACCTGTGGCGTTATGAATTTACTGCCGAACCCGACACTGCGGACACCTTCTTCAAGAAGTATATTTTTGAAAACACAAGCACGGAGTTCGACAGCAAGTGGCTTGAAAACCTGCTTCCGAGAAATGAAGCGGATAAATTGCTCGGTTGCCTCGGTGCGACGCTTACCGATTACGGCGTTATTTCCGCACGAAACGGACATCTTTTTGAGCCTGTGCCGTATGACGAGCCGGAGGCAAAGGAATTGAAAACGCAGGCTTTGACCGAGGAAAAGCTGGATGTCATCGAGGTGCTTGACCGCAGAGCGCTGTTCAGCAACGGACGGCTCATGCCCGAACAGATCCCCGAAGGCTTGTATGCCTATGACCTCCGCCACAGCGATGTCGGCGGCCGCTTCTGCTCCATTGAGCCGAAGGTCGGAGTCAACCACGGCGGCACTGTTCTGATGCGGGATATTCTCGATTTCGGCGAAAGCGGATATATCCCGCTGGATGAGGACACCGAGCCGAACTTTTTGGGCGATGAAATGACGCCGTCCGAATTCGCCGAGGAAGAAGTTCAGGACGAAACCTTACAGATGGGAGGTATGTAATATGAGCATCAGCACCGTAACCGTCGATGACCTTTACCGAATGAACGGCAAGGAAGGACTTGTTTTGCAGGGCTGCGGCGGCGATCCGCAGGAGTGGCTGGACGGCATCAACGATCGACTCACCGATGAGGGTATTCTGAAGAACGGCAGCAAATTCGAGAATATCTCCGTATTCCAAAACGGAAGCCTCACAAATATCCTCGTAGTCCTGCGGCGTTTTCAAAAGCGGATATCTGTCGCCTGCATTAACGGCTATGTAGTATTTTTCGTTTTCCATCTTCATCCCTCCGAAATCGCACAAGGTTTATTATATCGGCAGCAGGGTATTTTTTTCAAGAGGTTTTTCCGCCAAGGGGCAACTGCGCCTATACGCTGACAGGTGCCACCTGTCATGATGGAAGGAGAAAGTGAACTTACCCAACTGAAGAATAACTACAGCAGAAAGGAAAGACAAATAACTCTATCAAGGCAGAGTATAAGATGGAATCGGTTCGACTTGTGCAGGTCAAAGACCGCCCTTTTTTTCTGTTGTGGGGTAAAAAGTGTGGCTTTTGTGCAAAGCCTCGTAAGAAGCAGTTGAGAAATAGACGGATTTATGCTATAATTTAATTTGAAAAGTTATACCCAAGGGTAAGCAAAAACGAATGAAGGCGAAATGGGGCCTGTTTATGACCAAGCAGAAAAAAAATACTATCATAACAAGCGGCATCGCTGTACTTGCCGTGATACTGGCATATTGCTTCCGAATTGTGGGCAGGGGCAGCTTCTACCCGATGCTGTTTTCCTATCTGCGCAGCTTTATCTATATCGGATTGTTCGCCGCCTGGGGGCTCTCCATCCGTCAGCGGATCGTGCAAAAGCAGGTGTGCAGGTTTATGACGGTCACCGCAGTACTGCTCATCATATGGATGGTAGTCCGTTCGGCAAAGTATTTTATATTCTGGCAGCCGGATGCCGTCCGTTACCTGTGGTATCTGTTCTATCTGCCCATGCTGTTTGTGCCTATGCTGGCACTGCTGATTGCTATGTCATTGGGAAAGCCGGACGAATACAAATTCCCCAAGGGAATGTCGGTTCTGTGGATCATCTCCGGCGTATTGCTTCTGCTCGTGCTCACAAATGACCTGCACCAATTCGTATTTACCTTTCCGAAGGACGCCACCGTGTGGACAGACAAAAACAACGATTACTCGGTAGGTTACTTCATTAGTGTAGGCTGGCAGGTGCTGTGTGCCTTTGCCGCACTCGTAATTATGTTTTTCAAATGCCGCGTGCAAAAAGGAAGGCTCCACTTTCTTCCCATTGTTCCTATGCTACTGGCGATTGTTTACAGTGTACTTTACTATGCGGGTGCGGATTGGCTGCTCCACTTGTTCGGCGATATTGCCGCATTCCAAAGTGTGATGTATATTCTGACCTTTGAGTTTTGCATCGCCTGCGGATATATACATTCAAACAGCCGTTATGTGGACTTGTTTGCCTCCTCTGTCGGCACATCGGCAGAGATTACCGACAAGGACTTTACCGTTCGGTATGCAGCTGTAAACACTGCGCCTATCGCAAAGGAAACGATGAAAAAAGCCGAGCAAAGCCCGGTCACGATGGGAGACTTGACCATTCACACCATGCCCATTGACGGCGGCTATGCCGTATGGACAGAGGATGTGTCGGCTCTGCGTGACATCAAGGAGGACTCCGAGCTTCTTGCAGACGAGCTGGCCGACAGGAACGAAATACTCCATTATGAATACAAGCGTGAAGCCAAGCGCCGCAAGGTGGAGGAGCAAAACCGCCTGTATGATCTCCTGCGTTCCGCTACGCAGACGCAGATCGACCGCATTGCGGAGCTCACTAAGGAATACCGCCGAATCTCAAGCACCGATCCCGACAGCGCCAAAACGCTCCTTGCCGAGATTGCCGTGCTGTGCAGCTATATTAAACGCCGCAAGCATCTGACGCTCCTTACCGACCGAGATATTAAAATACCGGCAACGGAACTCCACCGTGCCTTCAATGAGTCCCTCCAAACGCTGAAGCTGTTGGGTGTCCGCAGCTCACTCTATGTGGACGAGTCTCTTTCCATGCTCTCCGGCAAAACGGCGACCGCTGTATTTGATTTTTATGAATCGGTTATTGAAGCCGACATTTTGAATTTAACAGGCATACAAGTAAGCCTCATAAAGACAGACGGCTTGCGCTTGTCACTGAATGTGTGCTGTAAAGCCGACCTTTCCGCTTTGGTAAGCGGAGACGGTATCCGCTGTGAAAAAGAGGATGACGAGGAATACCAGCGCCTTGTATTTGAAGCGAAAGAAGGTGACAGGAAATGAGTGCATTTTCTTCCCTTTCTGAATTTTGGCAGACTATACTGCCGTTTATCATGCTTGTGGAGATCGTCCTTGAAATCGGGCTGTTTATGTATCAGCTTCTCCGCAGCAATAAGCCGGTACGCAGCCTGCTGAGCCTGGCGGTTATGGCGGTGATGATCCCGCTGCTGTTCTCCGTTTCCCAGGCAGATCCCGATAATATCGGGGACGCATTTCTGCTGGGCGCACCGTGGCTGATATTTGCCACTGCCATTTTCCTTGCGGCAGTTCACTTTGCCATTGCTCTGCCGCGGGAATACCGCCGTAAAAAGAACGAGCTCTCGCCGTTCTCCATTAAGGAAGCAACCGATAAGCTGCCTATGGGCATCTGCTTTGCCGACCCGAACGGCAGGATCATCCTGCGCAACAACCGTATGCGCAGGCTCTCCTTTGCCCTTTGCGGCCACGAGCTGCAAATCAAAAGCGATATGGAAAATGCCCTGAGCGTGCCGGACAGATCCGTAACCGTCAAGGATGATTGCTACATCCTGCCCGACAAGACCGTCTGGCAGTTTCGCACACAAAATATCACCGTGGACAGCGATGACCGCTGGCAGCAGATAACGGCGCACAATGTAACCGAGCTGTATAACGGCTACCAAAAGCAAGAGGAAATAAATGAAGAACTGGCAGAAGTCAATCGAAAGCTCAGGAAGATGTACGCTCGCATGGAGGACGATGTCAAAGAAAAGGAAAGCCTTGACCTAAAGGTCTATATTCATGACACCATCGGGCGAAGCCTCCTGACCATCCGTGACATCATAGACAGCGGAGAGGATACCGAGCGAAAGCTTGAGGCGCTGCAAAATGCCATCGGTATGCTGGCAAGCAACCGTGTCACCTCTGTCAGCACAATGGACGAGGTAAAAAGAACCGCACAGCAGCTTGGCGTGGCTGTAAAAATCGATGGCTACCTGCCTCGTGATACCGCAGCCGAGGAGCTGACCGTTGCTGCCGCCAAGGAGTGCGTGACCAACTGCATCAAGCACGCAGACGGGAATGAGGTATATATCCGCATTGCCCAGCGCGGCGAACGCTATGATGTTACCATAACCAACAACGGCAAAATACCCACAGAGCCGATAAAGGAAGGCAGCGGCCTGTCAACGCTTCGCCGCAGTATTGAAAGCTCCGGCGGTGAAATGCATATTTCGCACAATCCACGCTTTGCTCTTCTGATTACGATTCCCGCAAAGGAGATCAGCCTATGATAAACACCATACTTGTAGAGGATGATTTATACATCCAAAAGCACTTTGTCGATCGTCTTGCAGCAGACGGCGAGTTTCATCTTGTCGGCGTTTTCCGTGATGCCTTTGAAGCGGAAAAGCACTGCGACGCCACCGTAAAGCTCGTCCTTATGGATGTGCAGACGCAGCATAAGCACTCCGGTCTTGCCGCCGCAGAGCGCATCAAAAAGGCTTTTCCGCAAATCAAAATCGTTGTGGCTACCTCGCTTGTCGATCCCGAAGTTTTGCAAAGAGCCAAAATAGGTGCTGCCGACAGCCTGTGGTATAAGGACCACGGCACAGAGGAGCTGATGAGTGTGGTAAAGCGCACCCTGGCAGGGGAAAAGGTCTTCCCCGATATCGCTCCGGCCGTTGAAATGGAGGGAACGATGTCCGATGCCTTCTCGCACCGGCAGTTATACATCTTACGCCTTTATATAAAGGGCTTTACCTATCAGGAAATTGCCGATAAGCTGGGCATTTCCAAAAACGGCGTTCGCTGGAACCTGGACGATATGGTGGAAAAGGGCGGCTTTGAAAGCAGAGAAGCACTGGTTGCAACCGCCATTGAAAACAAACTCATGGTAACCACCTTAAAAGACGAATAAGCAAAACTGAACCCCCTTGGCTGTACGGTCAAGGGGGTTTTCGCGCCCAAAAGGCAAAAATTTTTTGAAAAAATCGAGATTTTTCTTCTGTTACTGGCACAAGTGCCAGTGACAAACGCCAAAAAAATCCGTACAATAGATACTGTAAGATTAGGATTGTACTTTTAGAAGGTGGTGATGAATGATGAAAAAAATCGTTCTGGACATTCAGAGCGATATCCATGCGCACACCATGGAGCGAATGCTGATGCAAAAATTGGACGATTGCCAAGTTGTGATTTCCGAGTCGCCGGACGCAACCGCCGAGTGGTGCAAAACGCATCGACCGGATGTGCTTTTAATGGAGGTCAAGGCATATTCGCCCTGGATGTTCAAAGAACGAATGGAAATCCGTGACAAGGTAAAACGGAACACGGAAAACTGCCGGGTCATTCTCTTTGTGGATGACGATACAGACGGAGAGTTGACCGAAAAGGTACGGCAGGCAAAGCGCGAGGGTCTGATAGACGCTTTTCTCTTCGGTTCGGTATCCGAAAACTATTTTGCTTCGGTCATCGACAGTGTTTAAATCAGGCAACACAAAACGCATAAAAATCTTCAAAATAATTTTTAAGGAGGAGATGATAGTATGACAAAAACAAATACACGAAGGCGCATTGTCAGCGTCCTGTTGACACTTGTGATGTTGGTCTCACTGATACCGAGTATGGTGATTCCCGCCCACGCCTTTTGGGAAGACTACGACAACGGCAAAGATTGTGAATACTGCGACCACTACCACTGGGCTGAGAATATGTGCGACGGTTGCGGGTTCTGCACTGTTGACTGCAACTCCGACTGCTTCGTTGAATTCCACTGCAACGATTGTGGTGAGTGTCTGTTCAATACAGCCTATTGGTGCGATGAGTGCTACAAGTGCGCGGAGTGCATGGAGGAAAAGCACTGCTCCACCTGCGGCAAGTGCTACATCGGCGAGGATGACCAGCTGTGCGGCGAATGCCATAAGGGCCCCTGCTGCTCCATAACCATCTGCGACTCCTGCGGCTTCTGCGATGACTGCGCAAACGATGACAGCGACCCAATGCACTGTTCGCTGTGCAACAGCTGCTTCGGTGCGGTGGACGAGTGCGTTGACGACGATGATACCGGCGTCATACACTGCGTCGATTGCCACACCTCCTGCGAGCAGTGCGAGGAATGCCTGCTGGCCAAAGAGAGCTGCGAGGACTGCGGTCTGTGCATCGACTGCTGCCGGGATAACTCCGAGGGCGGCGGCTGCCCGGACGGCGAGACCTGCGTGGAAAGCGCCGAGTGGGACGAGCACATCTGCCAGGGCTGCGGCGGCTGGGTCGCGGATAAGGAGGACGAGGACGAGTTCTGCGAAACCTGCGAGCTGTGCAAAGAGTGCTGCGAAGGCAACTCCGACTGCTCCGAGGGGATGTGCGTAATGGATACGGACTATGCGGATCACTTCTGCGAGGACTGCGGTCTGTGCTTCCACGACAGCGATCCCTGCGAGGACGGCTGCGATCAGCGCTGCAAGGACTGCTGCCTCGATGCCGTGAGAGCTATGGGCTGCGATCATGACGACTGGTGCTTCAGCGACTCTGATTTTGAGAATCATCTGAAGACGGAGCATTCTGGCGCCGGGCATACCCACATAGCCTCCGCCACCTGGGAGGCTGACGGAACGCAGCACTGGCACCCCTGCCGCTATTGCGACGGCAAAAAGCTGAATCCTGCCAACCATGAATATGACGCCAAGGGCGTGTGCAAGGTCTGCGGCTACATCAGCGGCAGCTCCATCGTTATCACCCGCCAGCCCAAGGGCGTCAAGTGCAAGACCTCTATCTACGATGATTATAACGAAGAGCCGGAAAACGGCCTGCTGTACTATGAAAATCATCCTATCACCTTCTCTGTCTCGGCAAGAAGCCTGAAGGGCGACGAGCTGACCTATCAGTGGTATCGGAAGGATAATGAGCGTCCCACGGCGGCGCCCTACAAGCTGGATGAGTGGCCGAATCATTTTGAAGGCGTGAACACCCCCACGCTGAGGCTGTCGGTTTCCACCCAGGCCTGTCAGGAGGACTACTCCTACTACTGCGTCATCGGCAGAAAGGGTGACCCTTCGGACACCATGAAAACGGCGGAGGCAAAGCTGACTGCCACCCATGCCTTCAGCTATAATCAGGGAGGCGAGATCGTTTACACGGACGACGGCGAAAAAGTGCCGGAATACGATGTCACTTGGGTCGATAAGCATGGGAATACCCATAAAGGTTTCGTGGGCGGCGTTCGCAAAAGCGAGGGCCACAAGCTCGCGTGCCTGTTCGAAGCAGGCGAATACGAAGCGCATTATATGACCACCGGCACCAAGGAGCGCATCTTCCCGCATAAATTTGCGTTTGACAGAAGCCTTGATGCGGTAGGCGGCGGCCAATTCTTCTTCGAGCCGGTCTATGCAGGCTGTGACCACAGCGGCGGCACCACGGTGCTTAATGCGAAGGCACAGGTCTGCGACCGCAAGGGCTACACCGGCGACACCGCCTGCGCAGACTGCGGCTATGTCATCAGTGCCGGTTCGGATATCTACCCCCCTGCAAACGCCGGTCATACCGGTCCACTGCAGCCGCTGTACTACTACGGCACGTCCAACTCGGCCACCACAGACGCGAGCCATGGCGGCAAACGCTATAACGTCAATTCGGGCGACTGCCGACATCGCGCCTATGAGGGCGACTACCGCTGCACGGCTTGCGGCGGCACCGTAAAGGGCGAGACTGGCGACTTCAGGCATAGCGGTCCATTTGAACTGCGGGATGTAAGAGCGGCGACCTGTACCGAGAAGGGCTATTCCGGCAACCAGTACTGCACAGCGTGCGACAGGATCGCGCAGAAGGGCGTTTCTACCCCGTCCCTCCACGAAATTGCCGGCAACTCCAAGCTGATCAATGTGGTTAAGCCCGGATGCACCACCACAGGTTATAGCGGCGACCAGCAGTGCACAGCCGGCTGCGGACAGATTTTCCGCTACGGTCATGTCATTAATAAGCTCAGCCACGAATGGGACGGCGGCAAACCCGCAAAACAGGGCAAGAGCGAAGGGATTCTCTACACCTGCCAGCGCGCCGACTGCGGCGAGACAAGGTTCGTCAGAAGCCCAGCCGCGACCGAGTACACGGTCACGGTCATCAAGGGCACGGCCTCCGTTGCCGCAGGAACACCAATCACGGACAAGATCGCGCAGAACACCGTTGTGACCGTTACGGCGGACGCACCGGAGGCAGGCAAGGTCTTTGACAAGTGGGTCGTGCTGGAGGGCAATGTCACTCTGGCAGACGCCACCAAGGCGACTACCACCTTCACCATGCCCGGAAATGATGTGAAGCTCGAGGCCACCTATAAGGATGCGCCTCCTAGCCATATCCACAGCTACGGCACCGAGTG
>OGEE01001698.1_pt1 | contig 10179 bp, 9 predicted proteins | sample 1570571 | NCBI WGS metagenome assembly OGEE01 (sample SAMEA2582169, study PRJEB24529) | metagenome | biome: Human gut stool | place: China | collected 2011
GCCAGCGATTCCATTGCGGATGTGGATGTTTCCATGATGCTGTTCGAGCCTTACAGCGCGCTGAACGAATCTGAGATGGCACTTGTGGAGGCACTGCACCGCAGCGGCCCGGCCATTGCAGTCATCAACAAGACAGACCTTGTGAAAGATCCCGCAGACTTGGAAGCACGCAAGGCAGAGTTGAAGGCGCTGGGTGTGTTTGATGCAATCTATACTATCAGTGTGCGCAACAAGGAAGGCAGTGAGGAACTGTTCGATGCCTTGAGCCGCTATGCCGTGGAAGGCCCCCATTACTTTGATGACGACGCTTATACTGATATGCCGGAAAAAGAGCTGGTGGCCGAGGTCATCCGCGAAAAGGCGCTACTCTTTATGCGGGACGAGATTCCGCACGGCATTGCGGTAGTGGTGGAGCGCTTCAAGGAGCGCCCGGGCACAGACCTGATCGACATTGATGTGAACATCTACTGCGAGCGGGAGAGCCACAAGGGCATGGTCATCGGCAAGGGTGGTGCCATGCTCAAAAAAATCGCCAGCGCTGCCCGCGCCGACTGCGAGGAGTTCCTAGGCTGCCGGGTCAATCTACAGTGCTGGGTCAAGGTAAAATCCGACTGGCGGGATAACGAATTTTTGCTGAATAACTTCGGCTTTAAGCAGAATTCCTCAAACCGCTGAGTGATGCCAAAGCAGGACAGTTTTCCCTTGTATGCTGTGCTAGAATCAGGCTGACACTATAACAAAAGCAGCCTGTGCACAGAAAAGGGAAGGAGTGCTGAAGATGGATGCTGCTGCAAGCTGGCAGGCTTTTGCCTGCACGGGGAACATTCTCCGTTATCTCGATTACAAACAACTGGTGCAGCTGCCCGCCGAGCATCCGGCAGGAGAAACGGACGATGGAACCATTCGTGACCATGGGCCTGGTACTGAAGGAGACCCGTTATAGAGAAGCAGACCGCATTTTGACGATTCTTACCCCGAAACTGGGCGTGATCACAGCAATGGCTGCAAACAGCCTGCGGCTGAAAAGCAAGCTGTTCAGTGCCTGCGGGCTGTTCTGCTATTCGGAGTTTACACTGGTGCCCGGACGCAATATGTATACCGTGCGGGAAGCTGATGTGCAGAACATCTTCCATGGCATTTCTTCCTCCATTGAAGGGGTAAGCCTTGCCATGTATCTTACCGAATTGGCCGCTGCGCTTTCGCCTACCGGAGAGGAAGCAGCCCGGGAGCTGCGTCTGGTGCTGAACAGTCTGTATATGATCAACGAGCACCGTACCGACCTGCGGGTGATCAAGGCAGTATTTGAGCTACGCACCATGAGTGAGTGCGGCTTTATGCCGCAGATTGTCTGCTGCCGGGACTGTGGCACCTACGATGAAGGAGATGCCTTTTATCTGGACGCACAGGAAGGGCATCTGCTTTGTGCGTCCTGTGCGGAAAAGGCAGGCAAGAACTGCAATCTGGACAAGGCTGCGCTGTTTGCACTGCGCCACATCTGCTTGGTGGAGGACAAAAAAATATTTGCATTCAAGATCTCTGTGGGCAGTCTGGCAAAGCTTTCCACAGTGGCTGAAAACTATGCCCTGACGCATCTGGATAAGCCGCTGAAGAGCTATGCCTTTTTGAAAAGCGTGCTGCCCTGACCAAAAAGGAACAGTATGGAAACAAGCTACTTAAAAACATTAGAACTGGATAAGATCATTTCCCGCGCAGCGGAGGGCTGCGTATGTAAGGAAGCCCGTGCTATGCTGCTGGCCATTGAGCCGCAGTGCGACCCGGACGAGGTGCGCTACGCACTAGAGCAGACGGACGCCATCAACACCCTGCTGATTAAAAACGGCTCGCCGCGCTTTGGCGGGGTAGAGGAGGTCAGCCAGCTTGCCGCCCGTGCCGTAAAGGGCGGCGTGCTTTCTATGGGCGAGCTGCTGATGGTGGCCGGTGCGCTGCGCAATTTTCAGCACCTGACCAGCTGGTACGGCTCCTCTGAGCATGACGCGCTGCCGACCGATGATCTGTTTTACGCGCTGGCACCGGAACCGGGTCTTGAGCAGCAGATCTCAAGTGCCATTCTGGCACCGGATGCCATGGCGGATACCGCCTCCCGCACGCTGGCAGAGCTGCGCAAAAAGATCCGCGCCACTGAAAACAGCATCCGCGACCGGCTGGAAAGCATGGTGCGCAATATGGATACCTCTAAATACTTGCAGGAAAGCGTGGTTTCCATGCGCAACGGCCGGTATGTTGTGCCGGTCAAGAGCGAGTACCGCGGCGAGGTGAGCGGTATCATCCACGATGTATCCTCTACGGGCGCTACGGTGTTCGTGGAACCGCAGGCTGTGGTGGAGGCAAATGCCCGCATTCTGCAGTACCGCGCACAGGAAGCGCAGGAGATCGAGCGCATTCTGGTGGCCTTTACCGCACAGGTGGCCGCCATTGAGCCGCAGTTCCAGTACAGCTATAAGGCCATGCTGGAAATCGACATCCTGCTGGCAAAGGCGCGGCTTGCACTGGAGTTGAAAGCCTTCAAGCCCGCTGTGCGGACGGATTCTTCCTTCAACCTGATTCGCGCCCGCCACCCGCTGATCGACCCGCAAAAGTGTGTTCCTGTGGATATTGCGCTGGGCGGGGAATACGATTCCCTTATCATCACCGGCCCGAACACCGGCGGTAAGACGGTCACTCTGAAAACCGCCGGTCTGCTGTGCGCCATGGCACAGTGCGGTTTTTTGATCCCTGCTGACGAGCGCAGCGAGATCTGCGTGTTCGATGAATTTTTGGTAGACATCGGCGATGAGCAGAGCATTGAGCAGAGCCTTTCCACCTTCTCCGGCCACATGAAAAAAATCACCGGCATACTGGAGCTTGCCATGCCGCACACCCTTGTGTTGCTGGACGAGCTGGGTGCCGGTACCGATCCCGCCGAGGGTGCCGCGCTGGCAGTTGCCATCATTGAGGAGCTGCGCCGCCGTGGTGTGCTGCTGATGGCGACCACACACTATGCGGAACTGAAGGTTTTTGCACTGGAGACTAAGGGTGTGGTCAACGCCAGTTGCGAGTTTGATCTTGAGACCCTACGTCCCACCTATAAGCTGAGCGTGGGCGTACCGGGCAAATCCAACGCATTCCTGATCAGCGAAAAGCTTGGCATCCCCAGCCGCGTCATTGAGGCTGCCCAGCAGCATCTGTCTGCCGAGGATAAGCGTTTGGATGCGGTTCTGGGTCAGCTGGATGATCTGAAACTGCAGCTGAAGGAAAGCCAGAACGAAGTGGAGCAGCTGCGCAACGAAGCTTCCCATCAGCTGGAAGCCGCCCGCAAAAAGCGGGATGAACTGATCCAGCAGGGCGAAAATGAATTGGAAGCTGCCCGTGCCAAGGCGCGCACGCTGGCACAGCAGGTGGAAACGCAGGCCTACGCGCTGACCGATGAACTGCGCCAGCTGCAAAAGGACGAGCGCATGAGCGCCCAGCAGAAGGCGCAGCGTGCCCGCGAAATTGCCAAAAAGGAGACCGAAAAGCTGTTTGCCGGTACGGAGGTGGTGCATAACCCCGTCAAGGAGTTTGTGCCGCTGAAGGAGGTAAAGGTAGGGCAGGAGGTCTGCATTGCAGAACTGAACCAGCTGGCCACCGTTCTGGCGCTGCCGGACAAAAACGGCGATGTTCTGGTGCGTGCCGGTATCATCAAGACCAAGGTACCCCTCAAGGGCCTGAAGCAGCCGGAAAAGCTGGTAAAAGAACCCACTGCGCCTAAGACAAAGGCGCAGCAGCGGTATTCCCGCCTGACCGGCGATACCAACCGTCCCAACGGCAGGGTAGAGCGCGTACAGCGCACCGCCAAAATGGAGTGCAACCTGCTGGGACTTACGGTGGACGAAGCGCTGTCGGAGGTGGACTCCTTTATCGACCGCGCCATCCTGAACGGACAGACAGTAGTCTATCTGATCCATGGCAACGGCACCGGCGCACTGCGCACTGCCATCCATAAGCATTTGCGTGGCAACCGCATGGTCAAAAGCTTCCGTCTTGGTCGTTACGGCGAGGGCGAAAGCGGTGTAACGGTTGTAGAACTGAAATAACCCAGTAAAGACTGTCTTTTGAAAAAATGGCAGTCTTTTTTTGTTGCAGTGCAGGGAAAAGGCGTGTATACTCGTATTATGAATGTAAAAACGAATAGGAAGTAAAGCTTTATGCCAACCAGTCAGCGCAGACCAGTAAATAAACATAGCAAACGTAAAGCGCACCGCTGCAAAACGAGAAACCTGTTTTTACACGTTTTGCCGTTTGTTTTTGCGGCACTGATGCTCTGTTTCGGCCTGTTTTTATGGAAGGCAGCGCTGGAACTGAACGCACCCGCAGAATCCGCAGTCTCAGTCTCAGCAGAGAACTTTCGTCCTGTGGTGGGTGACCCGCCGTACCGTGTGGCAGTGGACGCCGGACATGGCGGCAGCGACCCGGGAGCAAGGGGAGTGGTCGAAGAAAAACAGGTCACCGCAGCCACGGCTGCTGCGCTGCTCCAATGGTTAGAAGAGGATTCGAATTACATCCCGCTGCAAACCCGGGAAAGCTTTGATGCAACCGCTACGCCTGCCCAGCGTGCAGCCGCAGCCAGCGCTCAAAGCCCGCAGCTGCTGCTGTCCATCCACGGCAACTCCGCAGCCAATGGCTCTACGGCAGCCGGTTTTGAATGTTATCCGGCAGTGCCCGGGCGTACATGGCATCAGGAAAGTTTTTATTTTGCAAAACTGCTGGCCGGTGGAATGCAGAGCATCGGCGCAAGGCTGCGCGGGCGAGGGGGAGTGCGTTACATTTATTATCTGGAAAACGACCAGAAGCAGCTGGTGGAGAACACCTACACACAGGTGCGGCCTGAGCGCAGCTTTACGCTGCTGGAAGATGTGGATTGTCCGGCAGTGTTGGCAGAGCAGTGCTTTGTAACGAATGCCGAGGATGTAGAGCGCTTTGGTAGCGAGGAGAGCTGCAAGATTGTGGCGCGCATTTATTACGAAGCCATCTGTGCATACTTTGGCACAGAACCGCTGCCGGTGAAATGAACATCGCATCACCAAAGGAAAAGAAACGATACTGCTTTTATAACAGGACCTGTAACACACCGGAACGGCTACCGCAGGCATAAGTCAAACGTTTGAACATGTTGGTAATACGTCCAGCGGCGTAAAAGCGGGCGTGTGCAAACAGAAAAGCGTCCACAGAAGCTGCCGAAAATCTGAAAGAAAGAGAGAAGGGCAGCTTCTCTTTTTAATTGTGCCTGTTTCGTATAATGCACGTTATGCGAAACTTAGGGAAGTGAAAAATGCCCATTTCCCGGATTTTTGGCGTTCCAGCCTCAGCTGGCTCATTTTCGGGCTTAGTTCAGCCGTCCTGCACATTCTGCAATTTTTATCATATTTTATGGTTTTATTTGTCTCATGCTTACAGATGCTTCCTGTGTTATGCGCTGCTGCATCGGTTCATTTGTAATTCATTTTATTCCAGTAAGCATCTATGTGCTTGCTTTATAACATTTGTTTTTGTGTAGACATTACGTTGCGCGTTTCTATGGATGCTCCTGTATGTATTGCTGCTGACTGCTTATAATGTAAATTATAAAGACCCATGACGTTATCCGGTCAAGCCGGATCACGCCATAGGCCTTTGAATCGTCTCAGACGTTTTGTGCAGGTTTAAGTATCGCGCGATGAATCGTCTATTTCATCGTTGGACATTGCCGAGATATCTGCCCGGAAGCCATCCTGTGCAGCGCCCTCAAAGGCCGCCATAGGGCCGGACGGCTCAGAAGCGTCCTCTCCCGCCGGGTCATTTTCAACAGATGTCTCCCCTGCTGCATCTGTTGTATCCAAGCTTGCTTTTGCGGCTTTGATGGGTAGCACCTTGCCCAGCGGGTTTTCCTCAATGGCAGAGCGCACCTGAAATTCTTGCAGGTGCGTATAAATTTGTGTTGTTCCCACACTGCTGTGCCCCAGAAGCTGCTTGAGGGTAAGGATATCCACATTGCCGGTCTGATACATCAGCGTTGCGGCGGTGTGACGCAACTTATGGGTGGAAAAGCCCTTCAGCCCCGCAGCCTTCATTGCACCGGAGATCAGCTGTTCTACTCTGCGGTTCGAAATACGTTCCTTGCGCATACGGGTAATAAACACCGCTTTTTCCTTGGGTGAAAGTCCCTCCATGGTGTTGCGCTTGCGCAGATATAGTTGCAGTGCCTCCACGCAGGCATCATTCAGGTAGACCATACGCTCTTTATGGCCTTTGCCAAACAGGCGGATCTGACGCTGCTCTAAATCGATGTCTCCAAGGTCCATGCCTACCAGTTCCGCAAGACGCATACCGCAGTTGAGGAACAGCACCACCATGCAATAATCCCGCTCCGGGAAATCGCTCTGTGTCTGGGTGCTCTCCAAAAGCGAGATGGATTGCTCTGCCGTCAGGTACTTGGGCAAGACCTTATCCTGTTTGGGCGGGCGGATGGCCGCCGTAGGGTCCTCGGATAAGCGGTTGACCTGATTGACCAGATAATCATAAAAGCCGTGCAGACTGGCCAGCCGCCGGGCGGTAGAGGATTTTTTGTTGCCGCACTCCCGGTTCAGAAAATACAGATATTCGTAGATATCCTCTTTTGTTATGCTGCCCCAGAAGGCTGTATCCAGCCCTTTGGGATCGATCTCCTTGAATTCTGCATCCGTGGCCACAAACCCGCGGCGGCGCTTCATAAAGCGGCTGAAGGAGCGCAGGTCGCAGTAATAACTGAAAGCTGTATTGGCGCTTTTACCGGCGATCACCTCAAGGTACCGCACATATTCTACAATATCCGGTGCAGCATCCTCAAAGGGTGCGTGTTTGCCGGGGTTTCTTTCGTCCAGATAAATCGACATAGGTTCCTCGTTTCATCACAGGCGGTCATTTTTTAGCGCATTGATGGCATCTGCGATATACGCTGCGCCGACCAGCTTCATGCCGGGATAATCTGCGGCATTCAGGTGTGCAAGGCTGTGCTTGGGGATAACAGCCCGCTCAAAGCCGATACGCTCAGCCTCGTGCAGGCGCTGTTCCAGATTGGGCACACTGCGCACTTCCCCGCCCAGACCTACCTCTCCGATAGCGATAAGTTTATCACTGACCGGGCGGTCCAGCAGCGATGAGACCATGCTCAGGCAGACTGCAAGGTCGCAGGCGGTATCCCGCAGTGCAATGCCGCCCACAATGTTGACGTAAACATCCAGATTTCCAAAGAAGTACCCTGCCCGCTTTTCCAGCACGGCGATCAAAAGATTCATGCGGTTATAGTCGTATCCGCTGCAGGCGCGACGGGGTGCCGGGAAATTCGTCTTGGTGGCAAGTGCCTGTATCTCGCTCAGGATAGGACGGCTGCCCTCCATGGTGCAGGCCACGCAGTTGCCGGAAACGCCCAGCGGACGTCCTTCCAGCAGCATCTGAGAGGGATTTTCGATCTCGGCAAGCCCTGTGCCGGTCATATCAAACATTCCCAGCTCATTAGTGGAGCCGTAGCGGTTTTTGGCTGCCCGCAGAATGCGGTACGGCAGCATCTTGTCGCCCTCAAAGTAGAGCACCGTATCCACGATATGCTCCATGACCTTGGGGCCTGCAATTGCGCCATCCTTATTCACATGACCCACGATAAACATGGGAATCTCCTGCTTTTTAGCTACCGCCAGCAGCCGGGCGGCACTCTCCTTCACCTGACTGACCGTGCCGGACGAGGACGAGATATCCATGCAGCGCATGGTCTGGATGGAGTCGATGACCACAAGATCCGGCTTTTCTTTTTCGATCAGACCGCAAATCTCGTCTACGTCGTTTTCCGCCGCCAGAAAGATGTTATTCTGCGGTACCTTCAGCCGCGCTGCCCGCAGCTTGACCTGCCGGACAGATTCCTCGCCAGTGATATACAGCACGCTGTGCTGATTGGAGATGGCACCGCACAGCTGTAACAGCATGGTGGATTTACCCACGCCAGGCTCACCGCTCAAAAGCACTACACCGCCCAGCACGATACCGCCGCCCAATACGCGGTCCAGTTCCGAGATGCCGGTCAGGATACGGCTTTTTTCCTCCGTCGTGCTGATCTCTGACAGCCGCCGGGCGGTCAGGGTGGTCACGCCCTCCTGACGAGCCGCAGCAGCCTGCCGGGCGGCAGGAGTCCCTGCCTTAGGGGCTTCGGCCACAACATCCTCGTTCATGGTATTCCAGCTGCCGCAGCTGGGGCAGCGCCCCATCCAGCGGGGGCTTGTCTCTCCGCAATTGGAGCATACATAGACGGATTTCAGTTTCATGTTTGTCCCTCGTTTATTATGGTCTTTTGTTATTGTAACACACTGCGCCAAAACCCGCAAGAAAAGGATACCGTTTACAGGCGGCTGCCCAGATACGAAAGCCCTGCCGCTGCACCGCAAAGCGGCAGCAGCACCACCATGGTCAGCAGATACTGCCCCAGCAGTGCCTGCACCCCGGGGCGGGCTTGTCCGCCGGGATGCCTGCGGAAAGAATATGCGTGGATCCGGCTGCTGACCTGCAAAGCGCAGGCTCCGAAAAAGCACAGACAACCGCTTGCTGCTGCCGCCGGTAAGCCTGTCCATAGCAGTACCGGAAGTATTTCTTTCCACCCACCTGCTGTGCAAAGCTGTACCATAAGCAGCCCGCTGCCCAAGCCGTACAACATCATATTGCCAAAGATCATTACTGGGCCAAGGGCAGAAAGTCCCAGTAACAGAAACAGACTGCCCACAAGGCCGAGTGTCAGGTATTCCATGCCGAAAAGCTGTACAGCCCCCTGCATACCGCTCGGTGTAAACAGCCCTTGCCACGCTTCCAGATAATACCGCAGCAGCTCTGCCTGCCGGGCATCGCATACGGCCTGTAACACACCGGCTGCCGTACCCCCCAGCAGAAACGCCGCAGCCAGCAGCCAGCAATCTCGGGTGGCGTGGCGCTTTGCCGGGGTGCAGGGCTCTTTGGGCTGCAATTGCTCTGCCGGTTCCGGTGCCTGTGCCGGCGCGGGCGACAGGGCAGACTCTGCTGTTTGCACCGGCAGGCTGACCTTCTGCGGCAGCAAAGAAAAGTTTTCTTCTGATTTTGTCTGTTCATAGATCCACATACGCTGTTTTCTCCCTCTGATGGATTCGATTTGCCGGATCGATCAACGAAGCGTGTGTCTGCGGCTACGCCGGGTGGCCCCAAGCAACCCGCCAATGCAACCGCAGAGCAGCACCACCAGAATGCGGCATACCACAGCAGGTTCGGCGGCTGTGCCGTTCCATACAGCAGAAAGCGCCAGCGGCACTGCCAGAAATGTACTTTGGAGCAGTCCGGTCAGCAGACCGCGCTCCTTTTTACGAAACGCTGCCGCCAGTGCACACAGCAGGCTGCCCATGCACACGGCTGTTGTGGCAAGTATCGGCACTGCACTGCCGGAGCAGCTCTGTCCGGCCATCAGCTGCGCAAAACCAGCTAGTGCAGCCGCTGTTACGGCTACCCCCAGCACTCCGAAAGCCAGAAACGAAAGAAGCTCCGCCGGGAAACCTCGAGACTCAGACATAACAAAACCGCCTCCCTGCACATAGTCTATGCAGGGAGGCGGTTCATGTATGCACGGTGTAAACGCTTACTTCTTATCGGCAGGAGCCTTGTCCATGTTCAGCTTTTCGACCGAAGAGATCGCAGACTTGGTGAAGCGAATCTTCACGCGGTCGGCGCCGGTCTCCAGAACAAAGGTGTCATCCTTGATGGCGACAACGCGGCCAATGACACCGCCGATGGTGGTGACCTGGTCGCCAATCTCCAGACTGCTGCGCATAGCGGCATCCTTCTTTTCCTGCTTCTTCTGGGGACGGTAGATCATGAAGTACAGCAGGACCAGCATCAGTGCCAGCGTGAAGAACAGGCTGATATAGCCTTCGGACGTGGTAGTCAGAAATTGCATGGGGCAAAATCTCCTCTCAAAAATTCAGATAATGCTATTATACCCTCTTATCAGTCTTGTTGCAAGGCTAAAGTTTAAATTCGGGTATCCAGAAGTTTAACGTATCTGTCATGGAAGGCGGTAAAGGTACCGGCATCCAGTTCATCTCGGATGCGTTCCATCAGATGATTGTAGAACCACAGGTTGTGCATCACGGTCAGGCGCATACCCAGCATCTCGTCTGCCTT
>OGEE01001703.1_pt1 | contig 10147 bp, 10 predicted proteins | sample 1570571 | NCBI WGS metagenome assembly OGEE01 (sample SAMEA2582169, study PRJEB24529) | metagenome | biome: Human gut stool | place: China | collected 2011
CAAAGGCACACCAAGCAATGTATCAAAGCCTCTCCATCTTACCCCTGCGGAAGCCACACTGTATAATCATATCAAGTCTCACAACCTACGTCTAGAGCAAGAGAAAATTCCGCAAAAATGTATTGAAAATATATTCAATAGTTCGTTAAAAATTAGCCAAGTCTAAGTGGTTCTGCGGTAAATAAAAGTAGTTCTTTGAAAATTTTGTCAATTAATGTCGTGTCTGCTTGAATGGCGAACACGCCGTTCAAGCATATTGGCATTGTGTGTTACCGACTTGCATGAAGAAACCGAATATTTGATTTTCATTCTTTTGCAAGTGCCCTTGGCGAGATTGATTGCAGTAAGCGAAACGTTGAAGTGAAAGGCCATCTTTCTGAACAAGTCTTGACTATTACAGCTTACCATTCAAAAGCTTAGTTACTTCCAAAATAGATGTACATAATATGTCAAACTTGCGTTTTTACAAGTCTTCTGAGTCGTTTAGAAGTAATCTTTTCTCATTTTTCTTTGATTTACCATATGTGGCATGATAGATATATGATTTCCATCATCTCGGTTAAACCTTACATCTTTTGTTCTTGTAGGTTCATGCCACTAAGTTGAGTTAAATTTTGATTGTCTTAAAACTTCAATCTGCCAGCATCTTTAATAACAGATAATATTCTTTCTTATGTCTTTCCATCCTCGCTAAGTCTTTGTCTGTATGGTGTAGAATGCGGGTAATATCCATATTGTACTGAAGGTCATTCAATTTGACTTTGATGGCCAAACGATGTCCGCGGAAACGCTCGATATATGTTTCACGATTGGTAGTTGTGCGGAAGTCCATTAGATCGAGAGCTTCTCCAATCTCGTCCCATTCTTGCTTTGTTAATTTGTGGTATTTTTCGTTCGGAAAGGATCCTACGATATCTTCAAATTCATAAATCCAGTCATGTTTTTCCTTGTTCTTCTCCCAGTCATCCAGTATCGCTTTCAGTTTTCTAATGATCTCTTTTACGGTATGACCTGTATCTTCAGCTACATTAAACAGAAATCCCACGGTTTTTTCTTTCCAGTCGAAACCGTTTCGTCCGACAGTCGATAAATGTTCTTCAAAGTAATCTTTACCTGCTTGATCTACCTGTCCTTTGTGCAATTCTTTGGCCAATCGTGCCGCTGCGTATGCTACATGTATCTTATATCCCATGATATCTTCATAGGTATCTTTTGTTTCTTTTGCAGCTTGAGGGTTAAACGTTCCCAAGTATTTGATATATTTCATATAAGTTCGTTCTCCCGCACCTGATAGCCCTGACATAGTGTCAAGTAGCTGGTCTGCAATCCGATCCAATACATTAATATCTTGGATATTGTTGCGCATCGCTTCATTCAACCGTTTTCCCGCCTGTTTCGCCATTCGTTGTTCCAATGCGATGCTCTGCTTGCAGAATGCTATAAAATTTGAGTCAAGTTTCATTCTTTTACACGCTTCTTTTTAATTAATTCCTTTTGTTTTTAATTATATAGTTAATTATAACATATTGGGCAGAGTATCATTGTCTGCCAAAGATGTTGCTAATAATTATGAGGTTGTGTCACAATTTCGACACAACCTCGTTTTTGTCAATGTTTACTTTTTCTATTTCATCCCATTCTGCCAGAGAGATAATGTCATGGTATTGTTTCAATGATAAAACATTCTCCTCGCTATCCATACATTCGTATTCCCATGGAAGTTGATAAACGGTTCCTTCTTCATGATGGCCCATGTAGTCGTGAAATGTGTACGGAATCAATTTCACATGATCCTTCTCCTTGAGTATTCGTAAAAGTTTGGCAGCGTCGTGTATTTCCAAAGGAGCGCCAGACTTGTATAGTGCAGTGGCGACTTCTACCGCAACATCCACATACGCCGAGTAGCTGTTGGAAACAATGATTCTCCATCCGGGGCTGTCAAAATCCGATGCGAGTATATTCAACCGCAACAATCCCAGTTCACCATAATGGTCCGAGGCGAATTTGTTGAAATCCGTCTCACTGTCGAGAGCGTATTTATCCTGCAAATCACAGAATTTAACCATGTTGTAATATGCGACATCCTGTAATTCCAATGGCACTCCATTCGGGAGGGTACGTATCTTTCGTGTAGTATCAAACCTTTCAAAATACCGGCCATAGGCTTCATGAGCGATCCGATAATATTTGCAATACGAACGTATCGTCATTGTATCTAACGGCCGCCCGAAATTCTTGCAGACGGAATCCTCCAGTGCTTTTATTGCAGTCGTCTCGTCTTCGACCTCAATTTTAAATCTCGGTTCTATTCTGTTGAACTCCTTTCTCGCAATTTTCCCGTCTCGCTGCTGGTAAGGAAGATGATTCGCTACATAATCATTGAACTCCTCCGGATCTTGTATGATAGTATCGATTAGCTTATGAAAATATAAGGTCAACTTAGCCAAGAAATCCCTTTGCCATTCATTGGGAAAATTGTTACCTACTCGGTTTATATATCGAGAATAATTCGCAATAGTAAAATACGAGTGTTTCCTATCCGTGAATTGTATGGTGCGATTTTCTCTGTACCTGGCGGAGCTGACATGATACCATACCGTTTCTCTGGGATTTGACAATTCCCAATCCCGGAGGTATTCTTCCGTGCTCTCATATTCTCCGTCTGCAATCGACGCGTCGCAATCTCCCCATTCTTCCTGAGTAGGGCGGGGCAATTCGATATAAAATCCTCTGTATTCATTGTCACCCATCTCTTCCAGTTGAGCAAATTGCTCCTGAAGTTTAACTAACATCTTCAATGTATCGTTATCAACCACGATTTCTGTATTGCGCCCGCTTCCGAGCTGTTCGAATATCGCAGCATTCAATCCGCATTCTTTTGCCAAGTCTATGAAAAGATGCCTGGTAAAGATTGACTTCTTATGTCGTTCCATATCTCATTCGTTTTCAATCGTTAAAAATTTCCCTGGATCAAATCCATTGATTACATGCTCGTTTTCAAATGTATATCCCATCTGGTTGCAAATCACTTTTGTACTCCCGATTTCTGTGTCGATATTGGTATGCGAATGTCCGTAAATCCAAGCATTGATCCGGCTGTTAGCGATCAGGTCTCCGTATTCACTGGCAAAGGCACTGTTCAATACGGAACCTTTATGCTGAGGAGCAACAACCTGCAAAGTAGGCAGGTGGTGAGTCACGACCACTATGTGTTCTGCCGTACTTTCGGCAAGACTTTTTTTGATATGCCCTAAACAGAAGTCATGCATCTGATTATATGCTTCCGTTTGGAGCAGTTTCCCTTTGTACATGGTCTGACGGAAATCGTTAAGTCCTTTCCAAACGAAATATTCGTCTGCCGGTTCGATATGCGACCAAAATGTGCTCATTATGAAATCGGTATCGTCTATTCTCAATACTTGATTTTGATAATAACCGACATTCTCTTTGAACATCCATCGCCATTGTAATCCCCGTTCCATCACATCGCAATAATTGTAATATTCATGGTTCCCGGGAACAATAAGAACCTGCCTATAGTTTTTAGATGCCCATTTCCAGAAATTCCCCAAAGGAGCCACTCTGTCTTTCAGATAGAAAATGTCTCCGGCCAATACGAGTATATCGCCCGTTACCGGAAATCTGTTTTGTTTTATGTACCTGCTGTTCTCCCTGAACTCAAAATGCAGATCGCTCATATATTGTATTCTCATATTACTTATTTTTATTTGCTTGTTCAACCTGTTTTGGGATTATCCTCTTTACCAGCTCAAATGAGACCGGAGTAAAGTCATTATTATCCACTCCCACATCATATTGCGTCGGAAAGAGCATATCCAGCCGTGAAGCGTCTTTTCCCGTATTATTCTTGCTCGTATGCACATGCCCGAACAGTTGCCACATATTCCTGTAAGCACCTCCATAGCAGAGGAACGGATAGTGGTTCAGGTAGATTTTCTGCTTGTCGACCTCTATGTGCATTTGCATGCTTGTCAATTCAAACCTGCTGGCGTACCCTTGCCTGATATTTTTTAGATCATGATTACCGAGAATGAGATAGATTTTTCCATTCAGTCTGTTAAGAATCTTGGTCCATTCATGGGATCCTCCCAGGCAAAAATCCCCCAGATGAAACACTATATCATCTTGACCAACTACCCGGTTCCAATTTTCGATCAGCGTTTCATTCATATCTTCTACATTCTTAAATGGCCTCTTGCAAAAGTCAATGATATTCGAATGATAAAAGTGCGTGTCCGATGTAAAATACACCTTGCTTCCGTCAAACTTGTAATTCATTTTGCTCTCTTTTGTGCACATTGCTGTGCGGTTAATTAAAATTGGTTGTTCTTGTGCTCATTGTACGGAAATGACGAGAGAGGAATTGCACGGAGCAAACAGTCACCAATGGGCATAAAACAAAATAGTTGGAAAGTTCGGTAAGGACTCTCCAACTATTCTGCTGTTTATTCTAAGATCAAGATGCGAGCATCTATCGCATCTTATCTCCTATATGTGTTCGCTGGAAAGTATTTATGAAATTTGCAGACGTTTCAATGCTCCAAACATGAAGAACATACGACTGAACTTCGAAGCATTTGTTGCCTCGAATTGTCGTTTGGGATAATATGTTCATTCTATTTTGTTGCATTGTAAATTTTCAAAAGAGGCGCAAATATACAGAATAATTTCGCAATACTCCAAATATTTTTCAGTGAATTCTTTAAATTACCCTATAAAAATCACTGATATTCAAATATACAAATCGCTTGATTATCAGAATCTATTTTGGCTGAAAAAACAATTCAGTTCTATTCGAATATTATCTGTAATTTGGATAAGTTTTAGTGGTACTGATAAAATTTGCCTATTTATCACTGTTAAATTGTATGAGGGACAGAATTTTGTCCCTTGTATCCGTTCAGGGAACAAACGGGGGACAAAATCATGAAAAATTGATACAATACTTTATTATTCCTTTGCATTTAATGTATTGATTATCAATGTCATCTAAGTTGGACTGTTTCTTCTTTTACTTTCTATTGTATATTGTGTAATATGCTGATAATCAATTTGTTATATGCTGTTATTTTCCGATGCAAAAATTCTTAAATATATTTCCCAATACCTCATCCGTCGTGATTTGTCCCGTGATTTCCCCGAGATAATGAAGGCATTCCCGAATGTCTTGTGATACAAACTCACCACTAAGATAGGAGTCCAGTCCTGTGATGACTCGCTCGATGGCTAGGCGGGCATGGGAGAGGGCTTCGTAATGGCGGGCATTGCTGACGATAACATCTCCTGAATGAAGAGCGTTTAGGTTGATCGTGGAAACTAGCTCGTCCACCAAGTGATGGATGTTATATCCAGTCTTTGCAGCAATCGGGAGAATCTTTTCCCCGGAAGATAGAGATGTGATTTGTGACAAGATCATGTTGGCAGAATCTGTTTGGTCTGTCTTGTTGAGTAAAATGACTAAGCGGGTATCCGGTCCGAGATGTTCTTTCACTTGGGTATAATAGGGAAGGAATTGTTCCGTGTTTTTGGTGGCATCAATTAAAAACACTACGATACGGGCTTGTTCAATTTTGGAAAAAGTACGTTCGATACCCATGTTTTCTACTTGGTCGTCTGTGTGGCGGATGCCTGCCGTATCGATAAAACGGAAGGTGATTCCCTGGAGGTTGATGGTATCCTCTATCACGTCGCGAGTGGTGCCCTCGATGTCGGATACAATGGCACGATCTTCTTTTAGCAAAGTGTTGAGTAGGGTACTTTTCCCCACGTTAGTATTACCGACAATGGCTACTGGGATGCCGTTTTTGATCACATTGCCAAGGGAGAAGGAGGCACATAAGCGAGAAATTAACGTGTCAATACCGATGGCAATACTCCGAAGTTCCGATCGGTCGGCGAACTCCACGTCTTCCTCCGAGAAATCCAGTTCCAGTTCCAACAGGGAGGTGATGTGCAACAGTTCCATTCGCAGTTTCATCAGTTCGTCCGAGAATCCACCCCGCATTTGGCTTAATGCCATTTTGTGGGCGGTTGCCGAGGACGAGGCGATTAGATCTGCAACGGCTTCTGCTTGTGAAAGGTCCATTTTACCATTCAAGAAAGCCCGTTGAGTAAATTCTCCAGGGGCGGCAAGCCGTGCTCCGGAGGAGATTAATAGTTGTAATATGCGTTGCTGAATGTATACTGAACCATGGCAAGAAATTTCGATGGAGTTTTCTCCGGTGAAGGAGTGGGGGGCGTGGAACACGGAGATTAGTACTTCATCAATCAGTTCCTCCTTGTTGACGATCTTTCCGAAATGAATTGTATTCGGAAGAACATCCACCAGTTTTTTATGGGAAGGTGAAACAAATATCCGGTCACAAATTTCAATACATCCTTTCCCTGATAGGCGAATCACGGCGATAGCACCCATTCCGGGGGCCGTGGCAATGGCACATATTACAGTCTGGTCATTCATGGTAATTTCTTTCGTGCAAAGGTATATCTTTTTTATCGCGTATAGACTAAAAATGAATCCAAATGAGTGTTCATTGGGATTCATTTTTTTGATTCTGTATTTGCTTATAAAAATTGCAAGAGTACTGCCCCGCAAGAGTACCCACCCCCGAACACGGAGAGTGCCACGAGGTCACCATGGTCGACTCGGTCAAGGTTTTGCGATAAGGCGATAGCACAACTAGGGCATCCCGTGTTACCTACTTCCTCGATGTTCGATAACATGTGATCTTCGGGGAAATCGATCTGACGTGCAACGGTAGCCATGATTCGCTTGTTGGCTTGGTGAGAGGCGATGAATTTCAAGTCTGTCAGTTTTATACCTTGACTATTGGTTACAGCATTTAACCCCTCGATCATGTAATGGCAGGCATTGATAAACACGTCACGGCCTTCCGGCATTCCGATCCCCCCGTGATGTGGGCGTAGGTAAACGGCTGTGTCTGCTTTACCGATGTGTCCAAGTCCGCGGGTGAATATATTAAGTATGCGGGCGGCTTTTTCTCCTTCCGGCATAGTGGAGATGGCAATAGCCACAGACCCGTCACCCCATAGATGACCGCTTTGCGGACAAGTCTCGTTGCTGTATTCCGTGTTATGCTCGGATGCCACGACGATGGCTTTTGTTGCCTTGTTCATGGCGAAATATCCTTCTACAATTTCCATGGCGTTGATAAACGAGGAACAGGCTGCCGAAATGGTGAGACAGCGTGCGGCTCGTGCTTTGAAATGGCGTTGTATCATGTGTGCTGCCGTGGCTACGGTGTCGTGAGGCGAGTAAGTGGCGGCCACGATCAAGTCGACTTCCTCTATGGGGAAGGGTAGTTTTTCATTCAGGCGTTTAACGGCCTCTAGGGCCATGGTATTTGTGTTCTCGTTTTCGCCAGCCTTGCTCCGGGTACTTATTCCGGTACGAGTGCGAATCCACTCGTCGTCCAGACCGTTCACGTCCTTGAAGTAGGAGTTTGGTACTCGGTCATCCGGGAGATAATGGGCGAAGGCGTTGATATATAATTCCATATAATAGTGTGTGTTAGTTTATTTCTTAATTATACCGTGAAATAATATGTTAATATATTCGTTAATCACTTGTGGTCGTGGTTGATGTTCGTACTGGCGTATAAAACCGAATTCCAAGCTTTTAAAGACGGATTGCAGGGAATTAGCCAAGCGCCGGGGTTGTTTGATCGAGAAGATTCCCGCATCGGCCCCATCCCGAAGGATCGAATAGAGTAGCTCGATTTCCTGCCTATCTATATTCTCCCGTAGTATTTCAATCTTACTGTTATTGTGTAAAAAAGTTTCCTTGATAGGTTGGCTGCCGCCCATGAGTTCCGCGATTAAATTGAATCGTTCCTTGATATATAACTTCAACCGTTTGTCGGCTGGCAAGGCCGTTCTGACTGCCTGTTCGAGTTTTTGTTCTATTAATTCTATTTTTTGATCTACAATGTGGTTAAAAATATCTTCCTTACTGTTAAAATGAGTGTATAGCGTACGCCGGCTAACTTTAGCGGCACGGGCAATATCCTTCATTGTAGTCCGATAAAAACTTGTTTCAATGAACAATTTTTGTGCCACGCTGATAATTTTTTCTTTTGTAATCAGTAGGGTTGTTCTCATTTTAATTTCACAATTTGGAAAAAGTGTGCAATTATAATTAATATTTTTGGACAAGCAAAATCAATGCCATAGGTAATTCTCAAATGTTAAATAATAGAAGGGAAAAAATTCTTATAAAAAGATGACTTTTGTCATGTTTTCAAAAATGAGATAGATGTATATTCGCGGCCGAATTAAAATCAGATAAAATGGTGAATATACTTTTGAAAGAGAAACCGTTTACCCGTGAGTGGTTTAAGACATATGCTTTGCTTGTCGGGGGGGCTTTTATCTTGGCATTGGGATATAGTTGTTTTATGGCTCCTTATAAAATTGTACCGGGAGGAATTTATGGTATCACGATTGTCTTGCAACATAAGTGGGGTTTCCCGATAGGTATGGCGGCTCTTTGTTTTAATTTGCCGTTGAGTTTATTGGGGATGCGGGTGTTGGGAGCTGGTTTTGGCTTAAAAACATTTATTTGTTTTATCCTTGTTGCCGTTTTCTCTGACAGTTTACCAACTATATTATTGATGCTTATGGGGGAACCTATCCCTACGGACCCTATGGTTGCGCTCGATCCTTTTAAATTAGGGGATGAAGTTTTATTGGCGTGTATCTTCGGTGGTGTTGTGATGGGAACAGGTGTGGGGATGATTATGAAAACACGTGCATCAAGTGGTGGAACTGATGTGCTGGCAAATATTTTGCACAAGTGGACACATCGTTCTCTCGGTCAAATGCAAATGTCCGTGGATTTTGTTATCGTACTTTTCGGATTCCTTATGTTTCAGGATTGGAAGGTTCCGATGTATTCATGGCTAGTTATTTTCCTCATGGGAAAGACGATCGACATGATTCTGCAAGGTTTTGACAGTGAAAAAAGTTTCTTTATTATTTCCGATAAAATAGAAGAAATACGGACCTATATATTGAATGATTTGCACCGCGGTGGTTCTATCGTGCCGATACAGGGTATGTATAATCGTTCAGATAAAGAAATGATTATGACTATGGTCAACCGTCGTCAGATGGTTACTTTACAACAAGCGATCTATAAGATTGATCCGAATGCTTTCGTGACGATATTCGACGCTAACCAGATTCTAGGGAAAGGATTCAAGCGGTTGGATGCGGAATGAATCAAGAATATTATTTCGTAATATAATTTATTTTAAATCCGACTTAACATGGGGTAATCTCTTTTGTTGAGCCGGATTTTAATTTAAATTGTTTTCTATATCTTCATTCGTTTTGTAACTTTTCGCCTGATTCATTCGTCCCATTAATAAACAAAAATAGTGTGGTATGTTAAAAACATGGATAACTGGGTGCTTAATCTGTTGTGCCTGCGTGACTAACGGGTCTGCGCAGAATAGTCGGGCAATACGGATTTACGGGGAAGTGACTACGGTGATGAATCGTAAAATCTGCGGGTACATCACGTGGGGAAAAAACCTTTACTGGACAGACATTTTCACTGCGGGAAAAATAGGGAACCCGTACATGCGGTATCGGGATATTATGGGTGATAACGTTCGTTTCAGTGATGGGCGGAGAGATACCCCGCCGGAGCATGAATTCTCTTGTCGTTTCGGGAATATTCGATCGATTCGGGTGATCGGTGATAGGCGGATTGAATTGGGTGTGAAAGGGGGAAATGTCACTGAACTCGAACGGGGGCGGTCGCTTGCCATCGGTAACTGGATTGCCGTGGAGCTGCGGGATGGAAAGACGGAAAGCGTGGTATGGGATCATATCAGCGAAATCGTTTTTTCTGCCGCACCTGACACGATCACCCCGAGCCGAAAGATCGTCCCATCGCGGGGATCGTGGAAACGCCTTACGGGATGTACAAGGGGCTTGTCCAATGGGATCTGGATGAGAATTCACTGGATGCGTTACTCGACGGGCGGACGGAATCCAGCGGAGTTTCCGTGGCATTCAAGAATATAGCGAGTATCAAGTCGCTGGGAAACTCTTCCTTGGTAACCCTTCATAGCGGCAGGGAACTTTACATGTGGGG
>OGEE01001704.1_pt1 | contig 10139 bp, 10 predicted proteins | sample 1570571 | NCBI WGS metagenome assembly OGEE01 (sample SAMEA2582169, study PRJEB24529) | metagenome | biome: Human gut stool | place: China | collected 2011
TTGCCTGCTGCTGTTAAGAATGGAAAGAAAGGAGTAACTTCTCCATGCCATACATGCTCGAATGCAAGTAAAGCTGTTCCTCCCCAAAGCATATTGTTAAGCCATCTTAGCTTTCTTGAAAATGGAAGCACCTTTTCTTCCTTAACTGCTTCTACAGCTCCTTCTGTCTCGCACGAACATATTTCCTTCTTCTCTTTCTTTTCAACAATCTTAGTTATCGCTGTTGTAACGATAGCTTCAGTACCTGGTACTATAAAACATGCCATATTAAATTCCTCCTGATTCACGATGCATTTTCATGTTCCAAAATGCATATATTTATATGTATTTTACCTATTTCACATTAGATTGTCAAACATTGTAAAATATACATTTTCACATATATTTTCTCTTTATTCCCTCTGCTGAATATGATATAGTAAAGCAGATAGGATTCACTTTAGAAAGGAGATGTTCTTATGAAGAAAAGCTTTAAAAGACTGTTAAGCTGCATATTTGTAATAACATTTTTCCTTATTGGCATGTGCCTCGACAGGGCTCGTGTGAATATTCCTGAAGTGGACTCTTTTTCTGTATCAGAAGCTAAGGTATTCGCTACACCAAAAGCCTCTGTCAGTGATACCATGCCATGTACAACTGAAATGCTTGGACTTGTGAGAACATCAATCACCAATCTTACAGCAGACAGAAGCAGTTCCCGCAATGTATTACGCATATTCCAATTCTTACTTTGCGGTCTGTGTGCAGCTATCGGTATCAGTATCTATTTCAAATCGACAGGCGTAATGCATGATTCTATCACATGCAGCACCACTGTCACTCTTAATTATATCCACCAGACTGACGGCAAAAAATAACAGATTATCATTAAATCAGAACATTTTCTGGTAATACATTATTTTTATATATTATCAGTAATATTAAACAACTATGTGAAGAGGCAATAAATATGAATATTTTAATGATAATCGGTATTATTCTGGGTGGAGGTGTATCTGTTGCATCCACCGTTGGAATAACTGTAGGTATTTTCGGGACCATTGTATATAAATTTTACAGAAAGCTTCGTTTCGGAATATCTATGTTTGACTAAGTTTGAAAGGATGAATAATAATATGTTAGGTAATATAACAGTCGGTATCGTCATTGTTCTTGCTGTTGCTGCCTGTGGACTTGGTGTGTGGCTTGACAGAGCCAAGTCAGACAGTCAGGACAACAACACTGACGCACAATCTAAGAATTAAATGATAAAGGCGGTCACATCAGATTCTATTCTGATATGACCGCTTTTCTTACCACTTTTACTTGCTTTCATGGTAGCTGTTAAGCAAATCTTCAATTCTCATATTAATATTTTCAGGAAATGTTGCATCATTTCCGATTTTAACCCACAAATCAATGTTCTTATATTTCTTCTCTCCCATTGTATTATGTCTGTCCTGCTTCGAAGATACTTCTATCTTTACCATTGCACGCTTCTGCTCAAGTATCGGAATAAGCACATAATATAATCTGTCATCTTTAAATGATATGTATCCCGCTTCTTTTCCCGAACGAGTCATTAAATACAGTCTATGCTTTTTTATTCCTGCCGGAAACAGCTTCATTCCAGCTTTGATAAATCCAGATTCAGGTGACATTTCAAGCATTGCTCCGACATAAAATACATTTGCAGCATCATCAATTGATGTAAGAATATTTCCCAATGTATCTGATGTTGCAGTAAACTGCTGTGCTAACAGATATGCAAGTTCTGCCTGATATATGATTTTGTATTCTGAATCATGCACTCTTCCTGTTTCTTCATCAATTCTGTTAAGAAGTTCCTCACTACATTCATATATACTGCGCAGAAACAACTTAAAATCCTCATCTGGCATCCACATATATCTGCCTCGTGCAACCTTAAATCTTCCAATGTTGTTGCCATTGTAATCTTCAGCATAATGATACACATTGCGTTGGCAAAAGGCATGTTCATTCTCTGGAGCTGTAAAATCATATTCTTCATTTTCCTGATCAGTGCCATAATATTTCTCATCATATTCGGAATATTTATAATCATATTTATAGTTACTCTTCAATGATTCCTGTCCAGTCTGATTGAAAAGAACAGTATATGCTTCATTAATTTCATATGCACTGTATCTATATACATTTTCTTTGTTTGATTTATCTCTGTTTAGCACAGCATCCGGATGCACCATATGCATAAGCCGTCTGTACCGCTTCTTCAATTCCATCTTAGTAATATCTGATCTGACATCAAATATTTTATATGCCTGCTGAACCGTCATAAATACTGTATTCCTTCTACATTTTTTCTAAGTTATCATACACCATTTTTAAAAATTTTACTATTTTTATTATTCCTGTTGACAGTTATATTGTTATAGTGTACTATTGTGCTAGTACACAGGTACGCGTCATGTGTACATTACCTATTACAGGAGGAGGGATTATGGACTATAAGGCTAATATACCAATTTATCTTCAGGTAATCGATGATATTAAAAAAAGAATTCTTACCGGTGAGATTAAGCTTGGCGACAAGCTTCCATCAACCAGGGAACTTGCCGTACAGTACACGGTCAATCCTAACACTGCTGCAAGAATATACAATGAACTTGAACAGTGTGGTCTGTGCTATACCAAAAGAGGTCTTGGCACATTTGTATCAGAGGATGTGCATCTGATTGATACATTAAAGGCAGAACTTTCCAGTGAAATGATTGAGACTTTCGTTTCCGGAATGACAAGCCTTGGTTTTTCTAAAGATGAGATTATTAATCTCATTAAGAATTATCACGAATAAAATATGGAGGGATTTAATTATGCTGCAATGTAAAAATGTTACTAAAAAGTATATGAAGATGACTGCCGTTAATGGTGTTTCCATCGACTTCATGCCTGGCAGAATATACGCTCTGCTCGGCTCTAACGGAAGCGGTAAAACAACTTTAATGAAGATGATAGCAGGTCTGGTAAAACCCACTTCCGGGGACATCACTCTTTCAGGTGTTCCAATAGGAGTAGAAACTAAGAAACACATAGCTTATATGCCTACTGAAAGTTATTTTTATAACTATATGAGCTGTGCTGATATTGGAAAATATTATGCTGATTTCTTTGAGGATTTCTCACTTGACCAGTACTACAACTATCTTAATGAGATGAAGCTTACGCCTGACATGAAAGCCAGCAAGATGTCATCAGGAATGATGGCTAAGCTTAAGCTTGCTGTTAATCTTTCAAGAAATGCATCTGTTATTATGCTTGATGAACCACTTAACGGTGTTGATATTGTTGCAAGAGAGCAGGTTATCAATGCGGTAATCAGCAAGGCTTCACCTGATAAGATTATCATCATGTCGAGCCACCTTGTTGATGAGCTTGAAGCTGTTATTGACTACGCAGTATTTATCAAAGACGGTGTGATTGTTTCACAGGGAGATGCTGAAAATTTACGAACAGCTTCGGGCATGTCAATCGTTGACCAGTACAAACGCATTTATGCATATTAAAAGGGGGAATCTTCAATGTTAAAATTAACAAAATACGAATTGAGAAAGAATCTTCTCGGTATAGGAATCGTAGCAGGTATTATCTGTGTACTTCAGGCTCTGTTTATGTTTTTCTGCCTGACTGAAAATCTTAACTATACAAGCCTTTTCGGAGGACTTTTAATAATAGCTGCCTCTGTAAGTTATTTTATTGTATTTATATTTGGAGTTGTAACATATTATAGAGAACTTTCAAGCAAAAGCAGTTACCTGATATTTATGACACCTAATTCATCTCTTAGCATAATTACATCAAAACTGCTCTATACACTGATTATTGGAATAGGAATTTCAGCAATATTCATCGGCTTCGGAGTTCTTGATATATTCATGATGGCTGGTGTCTTTGGTGACCTGGCTGACGCACTCAAGAATTTCTCAGAAATGTTAAAGATTATGGGTATTGATGTTGTCAATATAATTATTAATATTGTAGCTGGAATAATATCATTCCTTATAGCTTTCTTCTTCCTTATATCACTTGCATACTTTGCCATAACACTATCTTCAACTGCCTTGCAGAACAAGAAGATTAAAGGATTTATCTCAGTTGTATTATTCTGTGTCCTTGCATATGCAACAATTAAGATTTCTTCTTTGTTGCCTGAACTTTATAAGAATCCAGACAGCTTATCCCAGGCATTAATGTCAAGCCTTCCAGCTACCATATTCCAGTTATTAATGGTGGTTGCATGCACATTCGGAAGTGCTGTGCTTCTTGATAAGAAGGTAAGTCTGTAATTCGTATTCTTGTGGACGGGGATGTTGGCAAAACCTACTAAAAGCTTCATAGGATTTAATCTAGTAGGTTTAATTCTTACAATTACATATGAATTTTGTTTAAAAGACCTACTATCTTGATGTTCTCATCGAATATAGTAGGTCTTTTTATAGTTATTCTGTTGTTCAAAGACAGATTTCATATCCAAAACACCTACTAAATTTCATATATCATTCTATTTAGTAGGTTTCCAGACCTTACATGCCATACATCTCACATCCAATGGACCTACTAATATCCTAATATCTCTCTATCTAGTAGGTTTCCGGCTCTTACCAACAAGATATATCCTTAATTTTATCTATGCTCTTCATTCTTAATTGCCTCCCAGAGGTTTTTCTCAACTTTGCCTGCCATAACAGATAGTGTCTGCACCTCTTCTTCACTGAATCCATTATATATAACATTATCAATTCTGTTAAATATCCTGATAACTTCATCAGCCTTCTGGCTGCCATAATCAGTAAGTAACACATTCCACGACCTTCTGCTTGCCGGATTATTTTCTCTCTTTAACAGACCATCCTTTTCCATTCTGTCTAATGTTCTTGACATCGTAGTTACATCCATAAGGCAAGCATCCGCCAGCTCTTTCTGATTCATAATCCCATGTTCTCTTAATTCCTTAAGAATTCTTGGCTGCCCCTGGCCAACTGTAAGCCCAAGCTCTATAAAATATGGTCTTATCAGTCTTCTTCTTAACATTTCTATATCAAAGAACACATTTTTAATTTCATTATCCATAATTACATTTCCCCTCTTATGCACTGATTTCATGCGGTATACAACACTATCTAATCAAGCTCAAACTGTCCTGTATACAACTGATAATATCTGCCCTTCTGTTCAAGCAGTTCGTCGTGGCTGCCACGCTCAATCACCTCGCCCTTTTCAAGCACCATTATGGCATTGGAATTTCTTACTGTCGAAAGTCTGTGTGCAATAACAAATACGGTTCTTCCCTCCATTATCGCATCCATTCCCTTCTCTATCAGCCGTTCAGTTCTTGTATCAACCGAGCTTGTCGCCTCATCTAGAATAAGCACCGGTGGCTTGGCAATCGCTGCTCTCGCGATAGCAAGAAGCTGTCTCTGTCCCTGCGAAAGATTGCTGCCATCAGCAGTAAGCATCGTGTCATACCCCCGCGGAAGTCTTGTTATAAATGAATCAGCATTGGCAATCTTAGCTGCTTCCCTGATTTCCTCGTCAGTTGCATCAAGCTTTCCATATCTTATATTATCTGCAATAGTTCCTGTGAACAAATGTGTATCCTGAATTACCATTGCAAGTGAACGCCTCAGGTCGTCTTTCTCAATATTCATTACATCAATGCCGTCATAAGTAATCGTACCTGACTGGATATCGTAAAATCTGTTTATAAGATTAACAATAGTAGTCTTTCCCGCTCCTGTCGAACCAACAAATGCTATCTTCTGTCCTGGCTTTGCAAACAACGAAATCTTGTTAAGTACCCTCTTTTCAGGCACATATCCGAACACAACATCATTAAATCTTACATCGCCCTTAAGCTCAATAAGCTCCCCTGCCGGTAGCTTCCATGCAAAAAATCCTGTCTTATCAGAAGTTTCTGTAAGGGTATTATCCGCATTTTTAATGACATTGCACAAAGTTACTTTCCCTTCGTCAGGCTCCTCTGCCTCATCCATCATATCAAATATTCTCTCAGCTCCCGAAAGCGCTGAAAGTATAAAATTAACCTGCTGTGTGAACTGGTTTAATGGCATGGCACTCTGTCTTACATACACAAGATATGCAGATATGCTGCCAAGGTCCATGATTCCTTTTATTACAAATATGCCTCCAACGCAGGCAGAAAGCGCATAATTGAAATATGACAGACTTACAATTACCGGGATAAGCATGCCCGAATATGCAAGTGCATTAGTCGATTCCTTTCTAAAGCTCTCATTCATCTCACAGAATTTTTCAAAATTCTTCTGCTCATGGTTAAATACTTTTTCAACCTTCTGACCTGCCATCATTTCTTGAACAAAACCGTTGATATTGCCAAGCTCCTTCTGCTGTCTGTGATAATATTTCTTGCTGCGTTTACCATTGTATTTGATAAAGATGAACATAAGAATAAGAAAAACAACAACAATAATAGTCAGCCTTACACTTAATACCAGCATCATTGTTATAGTTCCAAAAAGCGTAAGAAAGCTCTGTATTACCATGGCAAAACTATTGTTCATTGCTTCCTGAACCGTATCAACATCATTAGTGAAATGACTCATAATCTCACCATGTGTATTATTATCAAAATATTTTAACGGAAGCTTCTGTGTGTGCTTAAAAAGGTCCATTCGAATCTCGCTTACTACCTTCTGGGAAGTATGCACCATAAGCCTGTTGTAGCCAAGCGTTGAGAGCGCACCGCACGCATACATGACACCCATTCCGCACACAGCAATGATAAGCCCCCTCATATTGCCTGGCACGATAAAATTATTAACTACAGGCTTTATTAAAAATGTTCCCATAATTCCCGCACCTGCACTTATAAATACAAGAATTGCTATAAGCAGGAATGACCATTTATAATGACCCAGATATGAAAGGAGATGCTTAACAGTCTTTTTAGTGTCCTTTGGTCTTTTATATCCAACATACTTAGCCATTAAAGATCAGCTCCTTCCTTCTGTGATTCATATATTTCCTGATATATCTTATTAGTCCTTAACAGACTTTCGTGTGTTCCGATTGCATTCACACATCCACCGTCCATAATAATTATCTGGTCCGCATGACACACTGACGATATTCTCTGTGCAATTATAATCTTAGTCATATCAGGCAGCTTCTTTGCAAGTGCATTTCTTATCTTTCCTTCTGTTGCAGTATCAACCGCACTCGTTGAATCATCAAGAATAAGAACCTTTGGCTTCTTTAATATTGCTCTTGCAATACATATTCTCTGCTTCTGTCCGCCTGATACATTAACACCTTCCTGTCCCATCTCTGCATCAAATCCTCCAGGAAGCCTGTCTATGAATTCATCAACACACGCTATGCTGCATGCCTCTTTAATCTCATCCAGAGTCGCATTTTCATCGCCCCATCTTAAGTTATCAATAAGCGAGCCTGAAAACAGCGTATTCTTCTGCAATACAACTGAGATTGCATCTCTTAAATGTCTTACCGGGTATTCCTTAATACTAATTCCATCTATCTTAATTTCACCCTTACTTGCATCATAAAGTCTTGGAATAAGCTGGATAAGCGTCGTCTTTGATGAACCTGTCTGGCCGATTATTCCGACTGTCTGTCCTGCATTAATGTGAAATGAAACATCTGACAGCACATATTCTTTAGCAGTATCCTTATATTTAAACCAGACATGGTTAAATTCAATCTCACCCTTCTTAACTTCAATGTCCTTTGCATTCTCATCAGTTATATCAATCGGCTCATCAATTACCTTCATGATTCTTTCTGCAGAAGCAAGTGACCTTGTCATAAGAAGGAACACATTTGACATCATCATAAGAGAATTAAGTATCAGAAGGACATAGCTTAAGAAAGAAGTAAGCTGTCCAATCATCATCTGTCCTGAATTAATCAGTCTTCCGCCAATAAGTAGAATACCAAGAATTGTAGAATACATAACGAACTGCATAGCAGGCATGTTAAGTACAGCTATTCCAAATGCTTTCTCTGATTCGTTTTTCAGATTATCATTAACATTCCTAAATTTTTCAATCTCATAGTCACCACGCACATATGATTTAACAACTCTTACTGCTGTAAGATTCTCCTCTATACACCTGTTTACAAGGTCGACTGCTCCCTGCATTCTTCCATATCGTGGACCAACATTAATGATTATTATGATGAGCAGGACTGCCAGAACTGGCAGTGCTACAAGAAAGACCAGCGCCAGTGTTGAATTAATCTTGAATGCCAGAGTCGTTGCAAATATCAGCATTACCGGACTTCGTCCAAATGGACGCATTCCTGTTGATACAGCATTCTGGATATTAGTCACATCACTTGTGAGTCGTGTAACCAATGACGAAACACTGAAATGGTCTATATTAGAAAATGAATAAGACTGAAGTTTCTCATACTCAGCCTTTCTTATATTAGCACCCAGTCCCTGACCTGCAAGCGCAGAAAATCTTGCACTTCCCACACCTAATATAAGCGCTGCAACTGCACATACAGCCATCTGGATACCTTTGTTTATTATATATGGAACATCTGAATTGGTCACACCTATATCAATCAGGTCAGCCATCAGTTTAGGTACCATAATCTCAAGCACAACTTCAACACCTATACATATAAGCGCCAGCCATGCGTATTTCTTATATTCTTTCATATAAGAAAAAATTCTTCTCAACATTACTTGCACCTCCAATTGTTGCATATACAACTATTGTATTTTCAAGTTCAAGCAATGTCAAGAAGACATTTTTATAATTATTTTACATTTTTCCTATATACCATATAAGAAATTACGGATGTAATCACCTCTGTAATCCAGAAAGCATGCCATACGCCAACAGCTCCGGCTATCCTTGACATTATGAATGCAACAGGAATTATTACAGCAACATATCTGCATACAGATATAATAAGTGACGGAAATCCTTTCCCAAGTCCTTCAAGTGCACCCGCCGAAGTAACTGATACCGTTGATACAATAAATCCGGCACTTATTATTCTTAACGCTGTCTCGCCGGCACTTATTGTGTCTGGATTATTTGTAAACAGACCGATAAGTGACCCCGGTATTGCAAGACAGAGAATTGTACCTGCTGCCATAATAGCAAATATAAGTACCATTGATGTCTTATATATCTTTCTTACTCTCTCATGCTCTCCTGCTCCATAGTTATAGCCCATAAGCGGTCTCATTCCCTGTACAACTCCGTTGGCCGGCAGATACAGAAATGTCTGTAGCTTGTAATATACTCCAAGCACGAATACATACACAGCCGAGTACGCAGCAAGTATTACATTAAGCACTGATATAAGAATAGATGGAAGTGCAAGGCTTAAGCTTGCCGGCATACCGATAGAATAAAGTCTCTTTGCCATCGAACCTTCTATTCTCATCTCCGATTTTCTGAATTTAACCGGAATAGGCTTAACAATATATATTATGATATATAGCACTGCTGCCGAAGTCTGGCCTATTCCTGTCGCAAGTGCAGCGCCTTCTATTCCCATTGCAGGAAATGGACCTATTCCGAATATCATCATCGGGTCAAGCACAATATTAACTATACAGCCTGTCATAAGGCATACCATAGAAGCATTCATTCTTCCAACTGCCTGAAACACCTTCTCAAACATAAGCTCAATTCCAAGCATTATTGAAAATGCAAATGCAATATTGGAATATTTAAGTCCCAGTGAAACAATCTCTGCATCTTTTGTAAACATTTTTAAGAATACCGGCATGCCCGCAATACATATAACGGTAAGCACAACAGCGTGTATACAACTTAAGAGCATGCCCTGACTGGCTGCTTTATCTGCCTGCTTCTGGTTCTGTGCGCCCATAAAAAATGATATGACCGCATTAATTCCTATTGCAAATCCTATCATAACCGAGCTTATAAGATTCTGTACCGGAAATACCAGTGACAGAGCTGTCATCGCATTTTCACTTATCTTAGCAACAAAGAAGCTGTCAACAATATTGTACAATGAATTAACCATCATAGATATTACCATTGGAAGCGACATTTTTAATAACAATGGGAGTATCTTCTGCTCCTTCATATATGTCTGATTCATATTAACTACCTGTCCTTTTCGTA
>OGEE01001706.1_pt1 | contig 10117 bp, 7 predicted proteins | sample 1570571 | NCBI WGS metagenome assembly OGEE01 (sample SAMEA2582169, study PRJEB24529) | metagenome | biome: Human gut stool | place: China | collected 2011
GCGATACTTGCCGTTGGAGCTCAGCTCGAAGATCTGGTCGCACTCTTCCTCGATGGAGGAGATGCAGCGGGGGTTCTTGCACCGCACGATGTTGACCAGACGCTTGGGGGGCTGGGGCTTTTCCTTCTTGACAGCCTTGCCGTTCTCGATGACGGTCACGCTGATGTCGGGGTCAAGATAGGCCAGCACGTCGAGGTTGAGCCAGGAGGCGTCGCCCTCCACCTTGATGATGTCCTTCCGGCCCGACTCTGCCTTGTGGCTGCGGGCGTTCTGGATGAGGGCCACACTGGAGGTGCGGTTGCCCTTGATGCCCAGCAGGTCCATCAGGCCGATGGCCGTGCCTGCCTTGATATGGTCGATGACGATACCGTTCTGAATTTCATCAATGTTCAGCATCTCAGTTGCCCTCCTTTTCAGCCTTGGGGTCCTTGAGGCCCAGCAGTGTCATGATCAGCGCCATGCGGATGTAGACGGCGTTCTGCACCTGCTCAAAGTAGGCGGCGCGGGGGTCGTCGTCCACGTCCAGCGTGATCTCGTTGACACGGGGCAGCGGATGGAGCACGGCCATGTCGGGCTTGGCAAGGGCCATCTTCTCTTTGGTGAGGATATAGCTGTTCTTCAGACGGACATAGTCTTCCTCGTTGAAGAAACGCTCCTTCTGGACGCGGGTCATGTAGAGGATGTCCAGCTCGGGCATGGACTCCTCGAGGCTGCGGGTCTCCTTGTAGGGGATGTGGTTGGCCTCGAGCACGTCGGTGGTGATGTAGTCCGGCACCCGCAGCTCCTCGGGGCTGATGAGGACGAAGCGGATGTTCTCACAGCGCGCCATGGTCTTGATGAGGGAGTGGACGGTGCGGCCAAACTTGAGGTCGCCGCACAGGCCGATGGTCAGGTCGTTCAGACGGCCCTTGCGGCGGCGGATGGTCATCAGGTCGGTCATGGTCTGGGTCGGGTGCTGGTGTCCGCCATCGCCTGCGTTGATGACAGGGATGCGGGAGTACCGGCTGGCCCGCAGCGGTGCGCCCTCCTTGGGGTGGCGCATGGCCACAATGTCGGCGTAGCAGGAGACGACGCGGATGGTGTCGGCCACGCTCTCGCCCTTGGATGCACTGGAGACAGTCTCGCTCGGGAAGCCGAGGACATGTCCGCCGAGGTTCAGCATCGCGGCCTCAAACGAAAGACGGGTGCGGGTGGACGGCTCGTAGAACAGGGTGGCCAGCTTTTTGTGGGCGGCCACGTCCTGATAGGCAGCAGGGTCGGCGCAGATGCGGTCGGCCAGGTCCAGCAGAGAGGCGATCTCCTGCTGACTGAAATCCAACGGATCGATCAGATGACGCATATTTTTTTGTTTCCCTCCGTCAAAGAAGCTTTCGAAGAATCGAGAAGTCGAAGAAGTTCGTGTAGTAGCTCAACGAACGCATGACGGGATGGCAGAGCCGGTTGTAGCATATCTCATCCAGCAGAAGCATGGCCTCGCCCGGGGCCAGACGCATGGCGGCCCGGATGGGCTCGTCGCCGCAGCTGGCCTTGAGGTGGGCCACATTGGAGGCTACCTGCTGGCGGCACTCCCGCTCCAGAACATCGAAGATGTCACCCGACAGGTCGATGCGGGTGTAGTCCCGGTTCCCAAACAGGGCGCGGGGCAGGTAGTCGATGGAGTAGATGACGGGGGTGGTGTCGGCGAGGATGCGCTTCTTGATGCAGATGACATCGTCGCCGGGCTCGATGGCCAGATCACGGGCCAGCTCTTCGCCTGCGCGGACGGGGTAGATCTGGATGCCGTCGGCGTGGGGGTAGCTGCCAAAGCTGCGGATGAGCGGGTAATACTCCAGCTTCTGGTCCAACCGGCTGCGCAGGTTCAGGACACTTCGGTTGACCACTGTGCCGATGCCGCGCACCCGCTCGATGTAACCCGCACGCTCCATCTCGCTCAGCGCATCGCGGATGACGGTGCGGCTGACGCCGAGTTCGGCGGCAAGGTCTACCTCGGCGGGCAGACGGTCGGTCTGTGCATAGCGGCCTGTGCGCAGTTCCTCCAGCAGAGCGCTGACGATGCGGTCGCTGATGACAGCACCACCCAGGCGGCTGGAAGGGGATAAGCTGGAATCTCTCATGGTTCGTTTCCTCCGGTACACGGGCAGGGCGGCCCTGCCTGGACTTCCGAAAAAGCTGTGCCTGAGCACAAAAACTCTTTCTGCAAATATTATAGCATAAATTGACAACGATTCAAACGGCATTTATACTGGAATCAGCCGGAAAGTATGATTTTATTTTGGAGGGATAGAGCAAGAATGGAAGTTCTTCTGCACAAAGTGTGCGGCCGGCCCGCAAGCCGCACCATGACCCTGCGCGCTGCCGGGCCGGAGGATGCCGCCGCCTTTTACGCCTTGCAGAACGAGGTGCGGGCCGCGATGCCCCACCCGGAGCAGTTCGTACCCGACACGCTGGAAAACATCGCCCGTTACCTGAAAGAGGATCTGTGCATCGGCGGGTGGGACGGCGGGCGGCTGGGGGCCTACTTCATCCTGCGGTACTGCGGGCAGGACGCGCACAACTACGCCGCCTTTATGGGCATCCCGCGAGAAGAGTGGGACGGCTGGGCCAACGCCGACAGCGCCATCGTCCACCCCGACTACCGGGGCAACGGTCTGCAGCGGAAGCTGCTGGAAGCGGCGCTTGCCCTGCTCCGTCCCGGCATCGTGGGCATCGGGGCCACCGTCAGCCCGGAAAATCAGTACAGCCTCAACAACGCTCTGGCCAGCGGCTTTGAGATCGTCTGCCGCCGGGAGATGTACGGCGGGTATGACCGGTATCTGCTGGCGAAGAGGCTATAAAATGATACAGCTCCGCCTTTCTCCGGAAAGGCGGGGCTGTTCTTTTTTGCTATGCCGGAAAAGTCATACTATTCATGAATCTACGCTGATATGTCATGAAAAGGACTTGACAAGGGTATCGGGGGGGGGGTAAAATAGAACCGCAGAGACCCTGCAATCATTCAGGAGGTAAAAAAGTATGCGGTTACGGAAAAATATGAAGCGTGCGGCGGCAGCCGCCCTGGCCCTGAGCATGGCGCTTTCGGCGGCAGCCCCGGCGGCACTGGCAAAGGATTATTATATCGATGACGGTAATATTACGGTGACCGTTACGGAAGACGGCGACACCTATGTCCGTGTCGGCGATGCGAAAGACGATAAGGACATCGGCGAGAAAGATGACACGGACGTAGTCATCAAGGGCGGCAAGAACCCGGACAAACAAACTGAGAACAAGTCTGACGGGTCGGCAGACAAAGACACGGCGGACGAGGCTGAAGGACAGAAGCCGGTGGTGGATGCCGAGCCGGGAGAGCCTGCGGAGGAGACCGGCACGGAGCTCGTCGTCTGGCCCGAGAACGTGAACAGCGGGGAAGCCCAGAAAAAGGACGGGCCTGCGGATGCCGAGCCGAAGACACCTGACACGCCGGACACGCAGAAGCCCGAAGGGAAGACCGACGCCGCCACCCTCGAGGCATCGACTGAGCAGAAGCCTGCCGAGGAGGCCGCAGATGACGACCATGACATCATGACCTTTGAGGACAACACCGCCGGCACGGTGACAAAGGCTGTGAGCGAAGCGGCGAAGCATATCATTACGATTATCAACAACTACACCAAAAAGGATACGACGGTCACGATCGAAAACGTGAATATCGATGTGAGCAAAGATAATAAGGCCGCGCTGTCTGTAAAAGGCGAAGGTGACACGACCCTGAAGCTGGAGGGAGACAATACCCTGAAGAGTGGAAACGGCTATGCTGGCGTCGAGAAAAATGATAATACTTCGAGCGGAAAACTGACCATCACAGCGGACAGTAACCAGAATACTTTAATGGCAGTTGGCGGTTCAGGAGGTGCAGGAATCGGGAGCGATAATAATAATAGTACATCGAAATTGGGCATCACCGGCGGTACAATTACTGCAACAGGTGGAAACTATAGCGCGGGTATCGGTGGCGGAATCAGAGGAAATGCAGATGTGACGATTACCGGGAACGCGGTTATTAAAAAGGCACAGGGAAACTATAATGGCGCTGGCATCGGCGGTGGCGGTGTCGGGAATGGAACTGTTACGATTTCTGGAAATGCAGTGGTCGAAGAGGCAGTTGGCGGTACAAGCGAACGTGGAGGCGCTGGCATTGGTGGCGGTGGCTGGAAAGATGGCGATGTCACGATTTCCGGCAACGCAAAAGTAGATGCACGGGGAGGGACTAGTGCGGCCGGCATCGGAGGCGGTGGTTCTGGCAGTGGAACGGTGAAAATTTACGGAAATATACAGGTCTCTGCAAAAGGTGGAAAAGCTGGAAACCGGTATAAAGGATATTTGGGTGATGGAGCGTCTATTGGTTCCGGTGGATATTCATCGAACGGCAACACTACAGGTACACCGGTCAAAGGCGAAGAAATAGAGCTGGACCTCTCTGACATGACGGGCGGCTTTGTGGCTCGAATCGACGGCAAGACCGAGAGCGGGCATACCCATAACTGGAAAGAAATCAGTCGGGTGGCTGCAACTCAGGACTCGGCAGGCGAAGTAGAATACTTCTGCAAGGGATGTGGCTCGACGAGCGTGAAGATTCTGCCGGTCATGCAGCCTGAGGCAGAAGAAAACTCGAGTGACGCCGTCGTCCTCACCATAACCGGTGCGCCGACCTACGAGATGCATCAGGAGTCTGCCAGCTACATCGTCACGGCAGATTCTGATACCGCCACCCTCTTCGGCTGTCTGGGCAATCTGGCAGAACTGAAAGCGCAGGGCGCAGATACCCTCGTCTTCCGCACGAAGAGCCGTGAGACGGCGCTGGACATCGACGCCATGCTGTCGCTGGGCGCGGAGGACACCCTCTTCACCCTCACCCATAGCGGCAGCTCTGCCACCCTCACCGTGGGCGGCGCAGACCACAGCGAACTGATCCACTAAATAACCAACCCCCAGGGCGGAGAGTTTCCGCATCCCTCCGCTTTGTACGAAAAGCCCCCGGCACGTTCCGCATCGTGCCGGGGGCTTTTTTGGTTATGGGCAGGCTTCCCTTTGTACAACCTCTCCGTCACGCCTGACGGCGTGCCACCTCTCCTGGTAGGAGAGGCCTTGGCAGTCCCCGCAAAGTGAACGGTTTCGCCAGAGGCTCCCCTACTAGGGGAGCTGTCACCGAAGGTGACTGAGAGGTTGGACGAAGGCACAGCTTACCGCTGTACAGCAACTTTAAGGTTCTCGTTCATCTTATGCCTCACTACCAGCAGGCAGGCCAGATGCACCAGTGCGGTGAGGATCCAGCTGACGGGGTAGCTGAGGTAAAGCATCGTGGTGGTGTGGAACAGCTGGAAGATGGTGGCGATCCAGACGAGACGGAGCAGGCAGCTGCCCACGAGGCTGACCACCATCGGCAGGACGGAGTAGCCCCGGCCGCGCAGACAGCTGGCCAGAACATCCATGCAGCCGCAGAGCAGATAGGTGGTGCAGATGATGTGCATACGGGCCAGACCGGCAGTCACCACGACCTCATCGGAGGAGTAAAAGTGGAGCAGCGGTTCGCCCAGCAGGGAAGCACCGCCGCCCAGCACGAGGCCGGTGACGGCGGCGCAGAGCAGGCAGTTGCGCATGACGCGGTCCAGGTTGTCGTACCGGCGGGCGCCCATGTTCTGGCTCGTGAAGGTGACAGCAGCCTGGGCGAAAGCGTTCATGGCGGTATAGACGAAGCCCTCGAGGTTGGAAGCGGCAGAGTTGCCGGCCACGACGATGGAGCCGAAGGAGTTGACCGCCGACTGGATGACGACGTTGGAGAGGCTGAACACGGTGCTCTGCAGACCGGCAGGCAGGCCGATGCGCAAGATCTGGCCCAGAGCCCCCGCATGGAAGCCCAGATGGCCGAGGTCGAGGTGGAGCGGGCCTTTCTCCTTCACCAGCAGGGCCGTGACCATGCAGGCGGAGACGGTCTGGCTGATGATGGTGGCCAGAGCGACGCCCGCCACGCTCATGGAGAAGAGGATGACGAACACGAGGTTCAGCACCACATTGATGGCGCCCGCCACGGCCAGACAGAACAGAGGCCGCTTTGTGTCGCCCACGGCGCGCAGGAGGGCCGAGCTGAAGTTGTACAGCATGGTCATGGGCATGCCGATGAAGTATATCTTGAGGTAGAGGGTGGACAGGCCGATGACGTCCTCCGGGCAGCTCATCAGCTCCAGCAGGACGCGGGCGGCAAAAAAGCCCACCACGGCCAGAAAGAAGCCGCTGACAAGGCCCAGCGTCACGGAGGTCTGGACGGTGTTGCGGACGCCCTCATCATCCTTCGCGCCGAAGCAGCGGGCCGCAACGACGTTCGCGCCCAGCGACAGGCCCACGAACAGGTTGACCAGCAGGTTGATGAGCGCACCGTTGGAGCCGACAGCGGCCAGCGCCGTGCTGCCCGCAAAGCGTCCCACGACGACGACATCGGCTGCGTTGAACAGCAGCTGCAGGATGCTGGATGCAGCCAGCGGCAGGGAAAACAGGATGATCTTTTGCAGCATGGGGCCGCTGGTCAAATCGCCTGTCCGGGTATTCTGTGCCATGAAAATGCTCTGCCTCCTCAAATATCAGATGGTACTCACGAAAAAACGCGCCGCTCAACAGCGAGCGACGCAGATAGTATTATAATACGGTTTCAGGTAAAATACAAGTAAAATCAAAGCTTTTTCCGTACAAAAATGCACCCCCGCACACAGGGTGCAGGGGCGCGGAGTTACGTTTGCGAAACAGAACGCTTACTTCTGGGGCTTCATGTAGATGTGGTGAGGCAGACCGGCGATGTAGAGCGGGGTCAGCTCAGCCTGGATGAGGGGCCGTGCGTAAGCGAGGAAATCTTCCGTCATCTGGGTGTGATTCTCGTTCATCCAGCTCAGCGGCACCTTCTTCTCGAGATTTGCGACCTCGCTGATGGGGTGCAGCTCAGTGGTACACTGATAGGGGCTGTTGGAGATGCGCTTCAGGGCCACCATCTGGCCGGTGACGCCCTCAAACGCAGCCTTGACAGCAGCACCGCCGACCTGATAGGCCTCGGTGATGTCGGTGCGGCTGGTCAGGTGGCCGGCGCAGCGCTGCAGGGTGGAAAGCTCGATGCAGCGGGTCTTGGTGTCCAGATTGCGGGCCACGACGTTGGCCAGATAGCGGGCGGTGCCGGTCAGGGCCTTGTGGCCGAAAGCGTCCACTGCGTGGACATCGTCGGCCAGCTCACAGACATAGCGGCCATCCTCCAGCTTGACGCCCTCAGACACCGCGATGACGATGCTGGGCTTCTTCTCCTGCATCACCCGCACCTTCTCGACGAAGTGCTCCACATTGAAGGGGACTTCGGGCAGGCAGATCATGTCCACGCCCTCGCAGTCGTCGCTCTTGGCCAGTGCGGCGGCGGCGGTCAGCCAGCCGGCGTTGCGGCCCATGATCTCGACGACGGTGACATACTTGGTGCCGTAGACGGTGGCGTCGCGGATGATCTCCTTCATCACCACGCCGATGTACTTGGCCGCAGAGCCGTAGCCGGGGGTGTGGTCGGTGACCATCAGATCGTTGTCGATGGTCTTAGGCACGCCCATGAAGCGGATGTCGCTCTGGATGCACTCGCCGTACTCAGCCAGCTTGCCGATGGTGTCCATCGAGTCGTTGCCGCCGATGTAGAAGAAGTAGCCGATGTCCAGCTTTTCGAGGATGGCGAAGAGCTTCTTGTACACGGCCTCGTCGGTGTGCCAGTCGGGCAGCTTGTAGCGGCAGCTGCCGAGGAAGCTGGAGGGGGTGCGCTTGAGCAGCTCGATGTCGAGGTCATCGGTCAGCAGGGTGGACAGGTCCACGACCCGCTCCTCCAGCAGACCGGCGACGCCGTTGCACATGCCGTAGACGATGTCCGCGCCGCGGCTCTTGCAGCTCTCGAACACACCAGCCAGACTTGCGTTGATGACAGAGGTGGGGCCGCCGGACTGGCCAACGATTGCATTTTTACCCATGATGATTTCTCCTTTTTTGTTTTTCTGTTTCGGCTTTATAACGAAGCCGTTTTCTAAGCATTGCACACCGTCTGAGCGGTCTTTTTGCCTGCATACTGCGTTGCTTTCCCTTGCAATCCGTCAGGATTGCTGCGGAAAATCGCCTTGTCTGCCGACAAAAATCCTCGCCATTCGGCGTACCCTGCTTACGAAAACAACTTCTTTAATCGTGCAGGAGCACGAAAACAGACGCGGGGAAGGGGAGAAGCGAGTTTCCTTACAGGCAGATGTGGCGGGGCGTACCGTTGACATAGACGGGGGTGACCTCGTCGAGGATGAGCGGGCGGGCGTATTCCTCGAACGCCGCCGTCACCTGCATCCCGTCGGGGGTGATCCAGTCCAGCGGCACCTTCTTTTCGAGGTTTGCCACCTGCTGGACGTCCACCGCTTCGGTGATGCACTGATAAGGATACTCGGAAACGCGCTTGAGCGCGATCATTTTGCCCGTCTCGCCGGCAAAGGCTGCGGCTGCCGCTGCGCCGCCCACGGCGTAGGCCTCGTTGACATCGGTGCGGCTGGCCAGATGGCTGGCGCAGCGCTGCAGCGTCGAGAACTCGATGGCGCGGCTCTTGCAGTTCAGCTTGTCGTGGATGAGATCGGACAGATAGCGGCTGGTGCCGCTGAGGATGGCCTTATGGCCAAAGGCATCCAGCTGGCCGGCGGTGGAAACCAGATCGCACAGATACGTGCCGTCTGCAGTCTTTACGCCTTCACTGGCCGCGATGATAACATTGGACTTTACCCGCTGCAGCTCGTCCACCCGGGCAAGGAACTTGTCCTGATCAAAGGGTACTTCCGGCAGCAGGATCAGGTCGGGACCTTCGCAGTCCTCGCCGCCGGCCAGACAGGCCGCACCGGCCAGCCAGCCTGCGTGACGGCCCATGATCTCGGCCACCGTCACGCTGCGGATGTTGTACACCGAGGAGTCGCGGATGACTTCCTTCAAGATGGTAGCAATGTACTTTGCGGCAGAGCCGTAGCCGGGGGTGTGGTCGGTGAGGCAGAGGTCATTATCGATGGTCTTGGGTACACCGATAAAACGCACCGCACTGCCTACCTGTGCGCCGTAGCGGCTGAGCTTGGCGATGGTGTCCATCGAGTCGTTGCCGCCAATGTAGAACACTGCGCAGATGTCGTACTTGTCAAACAGGGTGAACAGCTTGACGTAGGGCGTGGAGTCCGCCTCCGGCTCGGGGAGCTTGTAGCGGCAGCTGCCCAGATAGCTGGACGGCGTGCGCTTGAGCAGCTCGATGCTGAGCCGGTCGTCCAGCAGGACGTTCAGCTCCACGAGTTCCTCTTTCAGCAGTCCCTCGATGCCGTACTTCATGCCGTAGACCTTGTCTGCGCCCAGACTGCAGGCGGCTTTATAGACGCCTGCGAGGCTGGAATTGATGACGGCGGTAGGGCCGCCGCTCTGGCCGATGATGACATTCTTGGCCATGAGAACCTCCTTGTACCATTTACCGATAAATTGGACTTCCTGTGCGCCGCAGCACCGCTCCGCGCTGTCCCCGTTTCGCGGTCCGTACACCCTGCACAGTGTACAGACGGGGGAACAGCCAACAATCGATGACTGCAACTCGCACAAAAATTCTGGCAGGTCGTGCAAGCACTTCGAGAAATGTGTGCAAAAACCTGCTCTTCTTCTATTGTAACCGTTTTGCCTGTTGTATGCAAGTCCTAATTGGTTGCAGAGGCAAAAAAATTATGATAAAATAGGTGCTGCACAGCTCTGCCGGGCCGGAAAGCGGGGATAACCCGCCGACACCCGGGCAGACTAAGAGCAGAACCAAACGAAAGCGGGAACACCTTTATGGGCATTTCACACGATTATCATAGCACGGGCCGGCGCCGCAGAGGCGGTCCCGGCGGAGTCATCCGGTTTGCGGGGGCCGTGGCCGGCATCCTGCTGGTGAGCTTCGCCATCACGGCCATCCTTGAGCACGGACAGGCACAGCCCGAAGAGCTGCCCACCGTGACGGCCAACGGCACGGCGCAGAATATTCTGGCCCCGCTGCCCATGCAGGGCGCGGCGGACAGCACCACCGACAGCGCCGTCAGCGGCG
>OGEE01001708.1_pt1 | contig 10116 bp, 7 predicted proteins | sample 1570571 | NCBI WGS metagenome assembly OGEE01 (sample SAMEA2582169, study PRJEB24529) | metagenome | biome: Human gut stool | place: China | collected 2011
AGAAAGAGCGGAAAAACAACTGTTAACTGTTAACTCTGTTAACCCCAGTTGTCTTTCCGCCCTTTCTTTTTGGGAAAGTCGACCTTCTTAAGCCAGCCTTTACTTCAGCATCCATTCCCAAGCAGGAATTATATGCACCGTCTTCCCATCTATGGTAAGATCCTCTTTCTCATTCAGCGTAATGATGTAACCCTCTGACAAATTATAGATTTCCATCGCCTCTTGCAGACCCTCTATCTCACGCTTGCGAGTCTTCTCATCATCCATCTTCACCGTAACCTGGTAAGCCTGGGTAATCCTTACACCTTCTCTCACCACAAAGTCGCACTCCTTCTTGTCGACATGATAGAACAGGTCACAACCCCTTCGCAGCAATTCGATGAAAACGGCATTCTCCAGTTTTACACCATTGTTATCCGTGACATTGAAACCCATCCTACTGATGATGGCATTATCTATAAAATACACCTTCTTCGGGCTCAACATCTGGGTCTTTACCGATGGAGCATACTTCAACAACTGGAATATCATGTAGGTTTGCTGAATATATTCCAGATAGTTCTTGATGGTTTCGGGATGGCGAATGCCCACTATCTTTCCCAGCGAGTTATAGGTAACACGCTTGGTGGCATTACTGGCAAGATAAAATGCAAGTTCTTTTATTTCCTTGTCGTTTGTAAGACCATTGCGAGCCATCACATCCCGGAAGATAATGCTCTCATAAAGTGAGGACAGGTAACTGACGGAACCCGTCTGAAGATATTTCGGGAAACCACCCCTCTCCAAGAAATCACGGAAATGCCCCAGCAGTTTGGAACGGCTCGCCATCAGATAGAAATCTTTCTGCGAAGGCTCAATATGCTCCAGCTGCAGGTATTCGGCAAAAGAGAAAGGATAAACCTCCACAGAGATATAACGCCCTGTGAGATGAGTGCCCATCTCCTTGCTCAGCATCCTGGCATTGGAGCCAGTCACCACCACCTTATTGCCTTCATTATAAAGTCTTCTCACAAAGGTTTCCCAACCCGTGATGTTTTGAATCTCATCAAAGTAATAGGTGTGCTGCTCGCCGAAAAGTTCAAAGAAGCATTCCTGCAAGGTTGCAAAATCTTCAAGCTTAAAGTTTACGAGACGCTCATCGTCAAAATTGAAGAAGAAATCTTTCTCCTCCAACTTATCACGCAGTTGCTGCAGCAACACCGACTTTCCACATCGTCTTACACCTGTTATGATAAGGATTTCCGTGGTGGTAAGCCATTCTTCTTCTATGTGTCGAGAGATAGCATCCTGCATAAGATACCTGCAGTTTTCCTGCTGCTCAAATATAATTCGTTTCAACAGTTCTTTCATTGCTCCACTATTTTATGATTTGTGGGCAAAAATAAGAAAAATATCTGAAAGCAGCAAGAGAAAACCCGAAAATCTTTCATTCCGAATGAACAATTTCTCAAAAATCTTTCATCCCGAATGAATACTTTCATTCAAAACCTTTCATTTAGAATGAATGGATGTCAAATAGTTCATTAAAAACAAAGAACAGAGCGGAAAAACAACAGTTAACTGTTAACTCTGTTAACCCCAGTTGTTCTTCCGCCCTTAAACTTTATTCTGCGGCTTCAATATTTTTCCAAATTACTCCCTCAATATACAATAGTCATCGAGAAAAACCAGAAATCTTTCATTCCGAATGAATACTTTCACCCGAAACCTTTCATTCGGAATGAATAGATTCTGATTTTATTCCGCCAGCAGCTTCTCAGCCATTGCCTTACCCAGAGCCTCGCACTGCGCCTTTACCTCTGGAGTAATCGCCTGCTTCATATCCACCGGCTCGCCCACTGGCTCGTAGTGGAGCTTGGTTTCGTTCCACTCCTGAATCTTAGCCACAGCCTTGCTAGCCCAGCAATGAGAACCATACCAGCCAAGAAGGTGGTTCTTGACGTCCTTGTTGGCAAGCTCGGAGAGGAGAACCTCCATCTCGTGATAAAGACCGGCATTGTAGGTTGGAGCACCCACTATGAGACCCTTGTAGCGGAAGATGTCGCGCAGGATGTAGCTGTGGTGAGTCTTCGAGATATTGTACATCACGATGTTCTTCACGCCAGCCTTGCTTGCTGCACGGGCGATGATTTCAGCCATACGCTCGGTGTTGCCGTACATGGTGCCGTAGCAGATAACCAAGCCTGGCTCCGTCTCGTACTTCGACATCTTATCATACATGCCGATAACCTTCTCAATATGCTCGTGCCAAACTGGGCCATGGGTTGAGCAGATGTAATCCAGCTCCACGCCAGCCAACTTCTTCAACGCATTCTGAACAGGGATTCCATACTTACCCACAATGTTTGAGTAGTAGCGAACCATCTCCAGCCAGAAAGTCTCGCAGTTGATTTCCGTATCGATGATTCCGCCGTTCAGCGCACCAAAGCAGCCGAAGGCATCGCCCGAGAAGAGTACCTTGTTCTTCGCATCCAGGGTTACCATGGTTTCTGGCCAGTGAACCATAGGGATGAGAACGAAGCTCAGCTCATGGTTTCCGAGTGACAGGGTTTCGCCATTCTTCACCTCTACCACGTCATCAGTTACGCCATAGAAGCCTTCCAGCATTCCCAAGGTCTTCTTGTTACCCACAATCTTGATGTTAGGGTAATATTTCTTGATGAGGGCGATGGAGCCGCTGTGGTCAGGTTCCATGTGGTTGATGATGAGGTAATCGATGTCGCGGTCGCCGATCACCTCGTGAATGTTCTCCAGGAACTGGGTGAAGAAATCTACCTCTACAGTATCTACCAGCGCTACCTTCTCATCGTCAATGATATAAGAGTTGTAGCTCACTCCGTTAGGCAAAGGCCAGAGGCCCTCAAAACGATGCTTGTTGCGGTCGTTAACGCCTACGTAATAAATCTTGTTTGTAATCTCAGTCATATCTTTTTCTTTATATTTTTAATTCTTTATTCCTTATAATTCTTCTTTATTCCTTATAATTCCTTCTTCTTTTGCTCTCCAAATTCCTTGGAAACATAATTGTAGATGTCCTTGCAGCACTCGGTGGAGAACTCCTGAGCGCTCTTCAGCAGGCTATCCCATTGCGCCTCAGATAAGCCACGGTCGATATCCTCGCGGGTGATTCCATCCTTAATCAGTCCGAATACGAAACCGGCATTGAAGTTATCGCCGGCTCCGATGGTGCTCACCGGCTTCATCTTCTCCGAAGGATAACTCTTGGCAAAGCCGTTCTCGGCTCTCACCTCCACAGGGTCAGCACCCTGGGTGCAGATAAACTTCTTGCAGTAGAAACTGATTTCGGCATTATACACCTTATCCGCCTCCGGCTTCTTGTAGAGGATTCCGAAGTCCTCATGGCTGCCACGCACAAAATCGGCGTGCTCCAGGTTCTCTATCAGATTAGGCGTAATCTTCATGATCTCATTCTGATGAGAAGCACGGAAGTTGATGTCGTAATAGAGGATGGCCCCGTGATTCTTGGCGTACTCCAGAAAACCGGCCACCTGAGGACGAACCACAGGATTCAGGGCGAAGAACGAACCGAAGAGCACGATGTCGCCAGGATTGATTTCCGGAGTGGCAAACTCCAGCTGGTCGTGGGGATGGTCCTTGTAAAAGATGTAGTCGGCATTGTTGTTCTCGTCGAGGAACGCCAGCGAGAGCGGCGACTTCGATTCCGGAAAGATGCTCACATTGTCGGCATTCACGCCATTATCTCTCAGAAACTGAATCACATACTCACCAATACGGTCGTTGCCCGCCTCGCTGATAAACGAAGCGTTCACGCCCGAACGTCCCAACGAGATGACTGCATTGAACGATGAGCCACCCGGTACTGCCTCTATCGGCTTGCCGTTCTTGAAGATGATGTCAAGCACGGTCTCTCCTATTCCTATAACCTTACGCATTGTTTTATGTCTCTTTTATATTTTTTTGGGGGCAAAGATAAGTCTTTTTGGCGATAATGCAAAATAAATGCTCAATATTTTGGATAAATTACATTTTCAATGTAACTTTGCACCTTGAAATGAAATACAATACTTATACATTAGACAACGGACTCCGCATCATCCACCTGCCATCGGATAGCAAGGTGGTGTATTGCGGCTACCAGATAAATGCCGGCACCCGCAACGAGGAGCCGGGCGAAGAAGGCTTGGCTCACTTCTGCGAGCACGTCACCTTCAAGGGCACCGAGCGCAGAAAAGCCTGGCACATTCTCAACAGCCTGGAGAGTGTGGGCGGCGACCTGAATGCCTACACCAACAAGGAGGGAACGGTGTATTACTCTGCCATCCTGAAGGAGCACATCGCAAGGGCCGTGGATCTGCTTTCCGACATCGTCTTCCACTCGGTTTATCCGCAGGCGGAGATAGATAAGGAGGTGGAGGTAATCTGCGATGAGATAGAGAGCTATAATGATTCGCCAGCCGAACTGATTTACGATGAATTCGAGAATATCCTCTTCAAGGGTTCGCCGCTGGGGCATAATATTCTGGGCACAGCCGAGCAGGTTCGGTCTTTCAAGACGGAGGATGCGCTGAGGTTCACGCAGAAGCTTTACCGGCCGGATAATGCGATATTCTTCGCATACGGGGATATTGATTTCAAGAAACTGGTGAAGCTTATCGGGAAGGCGCTCGCAGATGATAGTTCGGGCAAGCTTGCTGAGAAGGGTTGTCACGCAGATTTCGCAGATGACGCAGATTTCTCGGGAGAAACGGGAGACACGGGATTCGCGGGGGCACGGGATTCTGAGATTACGCAGATGTCGCAGGCTCCGCAGATGACGCAGATTTCTAGGGGAGCGATGGATTCTCAGGGAGCGATGGATTCTCAGGGAGCGATAGATTCGATGGGGTCGATGGATCCGATGGGTTCGCCTGCCGGGCAAACGATTGTGATGCAGAAGAATACGCATCAGGCTCATGTGATGATAGGAACCCGGGCTTACGATGTGAACGACGACCGCAGAATGCCGCTCTATCTGCTTAATAATATGCTGGGCGGACCTGGCATGAACGCCAAGCTGAACCTCGCCCTCAGAGAGCACAATGGCCTGGTTTACACCGTAGAAAGCACGATGGTTTCCTATGGCGACACGGGCACCTGGAGCATCTATTTCGGCTGCGATGAGCACGACGTGAAGCGCTGCCTCCGCCTGGTTCGCAAGGAACTGGATAAGTTCATGCAGAAGCCATTGAGCGACGCCCAGCTCAAGGCTGCCAAGAAGCAGATAAAGGGTCAAATAGGCGTGGCTTGCGACAACCGCGAGAACTTCGCCCTCGACTTCGGCAAGAGCTTCCTGCATTATGGCTGGGAGAAGAACGTTGACCGCCTCTACGAGCAGGTGGATGAGATTACCGCCGCCCAGATTCAAGCCGTGGCTCAGGAACTGTTTGATAAAGACAGGCTCACCACCCTGATTTTCAAGTAGTTCTTGAAAGACAGAAGGCTATGCTCCACACGCCATAAAAAAAGAAGGCAATGCCCCACACGCCCTGAAAGGGCAGAAGCTCCTAGCCCAGGGCAACACCCTGGGTATAAACAGCATTTCGCCCTGCGCCCTGTAAGGGCAAAAGCTTTAAAAATACGCATTAATAACTAACTTAATATAAAATTTATGATGAAAAAAATCATGTTATCAATCTGCCTCCTCTGCGCCTGCACTACCTTACAGGCTCAAGGACGGAAGCACACAACTTTCTTTGATCAGAGAGCTACGCTCTTTGAAGTTCTCCCAACCAGCAAGAAGGACATCATCTTCCTGGGCAACAGCATCACCAACGGAGGTGAATGGGCAGAGTTACTTGGCAACCCACACGTCAAGAACCGAGGAATCAGCGGCGATAGAGCCGATACCATGCTCGACCGCCTCCACGTCATCACCAAGGGCAAGCCAGCCAAGATCTTCCTCTTGATCGGCATTAACGACCTCGCCGGAGGCCGCAGCGTCGAGGACATCGCCAAGGACATCGATGAGATTGCTGAGCGAATCAAGAACGAATCTCCTTCTACCCGACTCTATCTGCAGAGCGTTCTGCCACTGAACCCAAAGTTCAACATGTTTGTTGACCACATGAGCCGCAAGAAGGATGTTCCTGCCCTCAATGCCCTGATCAAGGACATCGCCAACCGCCGCGGCTTGACCTACATCGACCTCTTCTCTGAGTTCGTGGCTCCTGGAACCCAGGACATGAACCCGAATTATACCAACGATGGCTTGCATCTGCTCGGAAAAGGCTACCAGAACTGGGTTAGAATCCTGAAGCCATATCTTGGGAAATAAATTCAAAAGAGATAGATTTACCTACATATCAATAAGTTACGTAATTTCTTCTATGTGGTAAATCTCAAAATCATCCTCGAATAGGGGTATAAACAAAGAAAATCGGGCTGTTAACTGTTAACCTGTTAACCGCCCGATTCCTTTTATATATAATGTATGTCTGATTTTTTGTTGTTAAACGAAAAAAGGAGCATCAACCGCTCCTCAATTCCCGGAAAGCCCCTTTGGCTCCCCTTCTACATCTCGGAAGCCCATTTGGCTTCCTACTTTGCTTCAATTACTGTTTCTGAACTTTTAATGTTCTTTACTTTTAAATACCTGAACTTCTTAAAGTCTCTGAACTTCATAAAGTTCATTACCTCGTTGGCTTTTACTTAAGCGAGCTTGTTGCTTGCTGCGCCAACTGTTGCAGCGAATGCTACTACTGCTGCGAATGCAATTCCTAATACTAACATAACTTTTCCTTTCTTTACTTTAAATTAAACATTATCCTTTATATTAACAATCTTTCAACGTTACCCTGCTTCTCCAATCTTTCACCTTATCTAATACCTTTGTTTATCCTATCTAATACCTTCGTTATCCTTACTCTACCAATCTTTCTTCCTTATAACCAATACTTTATGTTACCTGAACTAACAATCTTTTATCCTTCTTTCTTAATTCCGATGCAAAGATACAAACTTTTGTGTTCGCACACAAATATTTTAGAAGAAAAGTTTCAGAAACCCCCGATTTCTTGATAAAGGTCAAGTACCTTTACATTCTCGTTACGAAATCAGGAGGGTGTGTCAAAAGTCCAAGACACACCCTCTTTTTTTGTTGCTTCATCGTTTTTCTTCATCGGATTACGCTGAGTTAACGGAACATTCTTGCTCCACGGATTACGCACGGAATTTAAACGGATTTGGCCTTGCGGCCATTGGGCTAGCGCATTCGCATTCCAGCTTTAGGGGGTATCGCCACGACCGCCAGGTCGAGTTTCCGTTTAAAATCCGTGAGTAATCCGAGGAAGGCGGTTAAAGTTCCGTTTATTCTGCGTAATCCGATGAATAATGACACACCCTCCTAATCTATTCTACGCTGCCATTCCCGGCGTTCCATAATGCCCATACTTGCCTATGAACTTAGCCGTCTTCGAGAAGGTGCCATCCTCGTTCTTCACGATGAAGCCACGCTTCTTCCAGTTGCACAGCAAGATGGCAAGCTTCGTCTTCGTGCCGTGAATCTGACACACACGCTGAATCTCCACCTTATCAAACGTATCGTGAACATAGAGCAAAAGATTGCTCACACCCGTAGCATGATAAACCATACGACTGTCGGCATCTATCGCCTCCTGCATCTGATTGCCGAAGAAACGCATCTTGCACCACAAATCATACTTCACACTCCACTCTATGAAATCCTCTATCGACTTCTCCCACTTCTCGCCGTTAGCCAGATAAAAGCACCATCGCACGGCGGAAACCATTTGCCAAACCACGCTTGGCAAACTCGGCGTATGGCTTGTTGTAGGCCAGCTGAGCCGTCTCCATAATCTCATTCTCCAGTCGCTCGATGAGCAGTCGCGCCTTCTTGCAATCCTTGAAACCGCTGGTGCCGTTGAGATGATGAATGTAAGGAGCCAACTGCGCCTTGAACAAAGCATCATACTCGCCTACCACCGGACGCGGAGCGAAATCGGGACGGATGATAGTGGCTAGCGACAAGCGGCTCACGGCGCCATCAGCCACCTCTCTTACAGAGAAGAACTTCTGGGTAACGGCGATGGTGCTCGAAGCATTCCAGTTGAAACGGGTCTTCACCTGCGCCGTAACACTCTTTACGCCCACACGCTCCTGACCATCCAGCGAGCAATCCCAGCAGCAGCGAATCAGCTGACTAGGGTCGTTGAACTTCTTGAGCATATCCACCTCGTCCATCTTGCAGTAGAGGAAGCCGTCGCCAGCCTTCTGCACATCGTCGAGACGCTGGATGTAGGCAGCACGGGTAAGGTCGGGCGAAACGATGCGGATGCAGATATCCTCCGGGCGCACCGGCTTTTTCTTATTGTCGCCCATGGTGCTCACCTCGTCCTTCCAATCCTGCTCCTTCTGGCGGTTGACCTTATCCATCTGCACCAGGTCGTCGATGATGCAGTCGATAGGACCGTTCACCAGCGATTTGCCCGAAGACATCGCTGCCACCAGCAGATTCATCATTGCCGGCTCGTGCACCTGGTTATCGGTGTATCTGAAGCTTACGCCCTTGAGGTGAGCGGCAAGCGGAGGGAACACCGCCATTGCCACGGCTGGCTTGAAATCGGCAGGCACCTTGCTGGTGAGCAGCTTGACGAGCTTAGGCAGCTTGGCAGGCATCTGAGGGGGAACATCGGCGTAGATTCCCGCCTTCTCGGTGGCCTGCTTGGCAAGATAATTCTTGCGGGCAAATTCTATCGCCACCTTCACCTTTTCTGGCATTACGGCAGATTGAGCCACCTTGCAAGCACTGTCCACGGTAGCAAAAGCCTTCTGCTCGTCCTCGCCATAGATAAGGATTACCTGCTTGATCCATTCGGGGTCGTTGTTGCAGATGTAACGCAGATAAAGCGCCTCTCTGTAGATGAAGTTGTTGCGATTGCCCGTAGCCGGATCAGGACCTATCTGCGCCGCCAGCTCCTTCACAATCACCTCGTAAGGAATGCCCTCGTAGGTCTGTTCATACTGCACAGTATTGGCTGCCTTTCTCGCCTTCTCCTCCTCGCTCTCTATCGGCTGGAAATCTACGGTTGGAGCGGCAGAAGATGATGATGATGAAGAAATATCCAGCGGACGGCCGTCGATATCCAATCCTCTCTTTCTATAAGCCTCACGATATTCTGCCACGGCCTCCTCGTCCAGGCGCTTGTACCAGTCGTCGGCAGTATAGATTTGGCTGGTTGCATCGGTGATGAAGATGATGCGCTCGGGGGTAACGCAGCTAGGGTCTTCGGTGGCATGGATGAGCTTGCAGAAAGCACTCTGAGCCTCAGCGATGGTCATTCCCACCGGGATACGGATATCGATGTGCGCCTTGTTGCGAGCCGAACGTTCCACGTGAAGCACTTTCCCCTTCCAAAGCTCGATGTCATCGGCAGAGAAAATCTTCTCTCTCAAAAGCTTCTCCTCTGCATCATCAAACATTCCGTTCAGCAGTAGGGCATTCTTCACGGCCACCTCTACCTCCTCCGGGTTGTCGATGTCCACGGTGGTCTGGAAGGTAAAGGCCTCAGGGTCAATGGTTTTCTGGGCACGATGGTCGTCGATGAAATGGAAGTAGTGAGGCGAACGGAATGGCAACTGCTTCTTCAGAAAGCCCACCTGCTTATCCAGCTGCTTGTAGGTCTCGCCCGCCTTCATCTCCTCCTGCTGGGCAGTGAGGTCGCGAATCTGTCCTACGAGCTGAGAGAGCCAAGGCTGCTTGGTAAGCTCGGTGTAGTAATCAAGGATGAATGAAGAAATCTTACCCATGTTCGCATTGCGGTTAGGGTTCATGGCAATGAGACGGCGGCTCATCTGCTTGCACTCATCAAAAGAAAGATTGTTTTTTACCATTTGAATATTATTTTATGTTAAACAATGACTGGAATACTGAAAACCAGCCACTTCTCTTCCGAAAAGCGATGCAAAGATAAACAAAAAAAAAGCCGTTTACAAGTTTTTTCTGAAATAAAAAAGCAGGGGTATAAGGAGGGGTATAAAAAGGTATAAAAGTATAAACAAAGGGTATGGGAGGGGTATAAGCGGGGGTATATTAATACCCCGCTAGCTACCATCTCTCGCCATCATCTCGTCATCTTT
>OGEE01001709.1_pt1 | contig 10116 bp, 10 predicted proteins | sample 1570571 | NCBI WGS metagenome assembly OGEE01 (sample SAMEA2582169, study PRJEB24529) | metagenome | biome: Human gut stool | place: China | collected 2011
ATGTCGGTTATGATAAAGAAAACGATAAATTGATTATCACCGAGAAGGAAAATAAGTGAAGGTGAAATCGTTTCAATATAAAAAGACAGCCGACTGATTGCAGTCGGCTGTCTTTTTATATTGAAGTAGAAAGATTTATTTTTTGATTACTTTCTGTAAGGCGTGTATCATGGGTTCCACGCTAAGGTCATTTCCCGTGGCCTGAATCATCCACTCGTTCGGGGTAAGACGTCCCAGTCGGTAAATACGATCAACTTCTTGAGCGAAGTTCTTACCGTTGAGGTAATCTTCCAGTTGGAATTCGATGATCTGACCGAAGGCGTAAGCGGACAGGTATAGCGGGTAACTGATCATGTGGGAATAAACGGCTAAAACCGTTTCGTCTTTTTTGCCGAAGACGGGGGCATAGTATTTATTCCATATTTCTTTTGACAAGCTGATAGAGGCTTCTTTTAGCTGTTCAGCCGTCGCATTCGGATTCGCATACAGCCATTCCCAGATGGAGATGTCGAGCATGGAGACTCCCATGATTTCGTACAAGCTCCAAAATTTGTCAAGAATGTCCATCTTGTCCTTTTCCGGATCGTTGTTTTCAATGCCCAGTAATTGCAGATCCCGTTTTTGGAACACGAAAGCAAGTGCTTCCGTGAAAGCCGTGTTGGGAACTCCGGCCATCATGAAATTGTCTACATTGTACATGGAAATAGTTTGTTCCACGTTGTGGCCGAATTCGTGAACGGCGATATTGTACCCCTTATAATTCATTCCTTCCGCAGGAATACGGGTACGAAGATGGGACTGTTGTCCCTTCATGGCGGCACCCCATGCGTGTCCTGATCCTCGTGCGGCATCCACGGCTATTTTATCACAAATTTCATTTGCTCTTTCGGGGGTAAAACCCAAATGTGTGAGCAGGGAGGGGAGTCCAGCCTTGAAAGCCTCTGCATTCGGGTAAAGTTTTTGTATCTGGGCATCCAGTTTGGCCTCGTCCAGATTACTACGAGGTTTGAAACCATCGTACCAAATGTCGTATGCTTCCAGTTTGCGGCCTAGACGTTTGGAAATAATCTTGCCTACTTCTTTCAATTCCGGAGAAGTAAGGAATTGGGTGAAAAGAGCTTTTACATCTTCTACCGATACTTCCATTTCTCCCGAAAACTTTCGTTTAATGAAATTCTTGCCGGCATAAGGGTCGATTGCTTTCATGGCGTGGAAGTTATTCAACATACGTTGATAACGTTCTGTTGCCTCCGGGGTTCCCGTGGCAGTTTGTCCGTTTTGAGTGAGTGTGTTCGTATAAGGATTCCAGTCGTAAGCTCCGGAATTGATGACTTGCACGGGAATCTCCTGCGAGATAATCCGTTTCATGACTTCATAAACGGTGCGTTGTTTGTCCAACCCTTCTTTCCCTTTGTTGTAGTTGGCCTTGATTTCGTCTCTTAAATTCCAATGAGTAAGCAGAATTTTATCTTCGGGGAAAAGCTTTTGGCCTTTGGCGTTTAGCACGTGTCCCATGTAAATGTTGTAACTTGAAATATACACGTCCGCATCACTTTCCGCTTTCACTCCAGCTTGAATTAGTTCTGCCGGAACCCGTTGGGTAAACACGTCACCGAGGCGAGCATAGGCCCAAGCCATGCGGTTGTTACCTAGTTTTTCTTTGTCCTGTAAAGGTACTTCCGGGAAGTTAAGGGCAATGATAAAGCCGATTTTGTTGTTGTAAAAATCGTTAATCAAATGAGAGCCGGGACTGTAAGCACCGAACATGGGATCGATGTCATGAAGAGGACCGTTGTCCTGATGCAAGTTTAATTGAAGTTGGAGTGTGATTTCGTTAAAATGTCCCCATAAGGCCTCGAAGTAATGACTTACCTTTTGGAATACCTGTTGTTTTTGTTGCGGGTCTGTAATATAGTTTTTCACACAAAATTCTTGAAATTCGGAGTCTGTGCCATCTTGTGATTGCCAAAGGTGGGCGACTTGGCGTACTCCGGTTTCGATGGCGGTTGTGTTAGTAACTCCTTTTGCCTGAATGTCGGTAATGGTGGCTTGAATTGTTTTCTCCGGGATTGCAGCTTTTGCCAAGAATCCCGAGAATAGGCATACCAATAATAACGAGTGTTTCATAACCGTTTTAGTTTATAAATTTGAGGGGCTGTAAACTACAGCCCCTCGATTTGGTTTATTGATTTAGTAGTTGGAAATATACAATGTCTTCCCAGCCGTTTCCCCGGCGGAGCCAGTTTTTCCGGTACCCGGTCTGCACGAAACCGAGTTTCTCGAAAAGTTTGCGACTACCAATGTTTCCACTGGGTACGCTACTGTAAATCTGGTTCAGTCCCAGTGTTTCGAAACAATAGTCGATCATCAGACGGATAGCGGCTGTCGCATATAACTGTTTTTGGTTTTCTGTATTGTGGATCATAATCCCGATACCGGCACGCTGATGATATGGATCGAAATCATAGAGATCAACTAAGCCAATCCGGGCATTTGTATCCACTCTTTCAATCATCAGACGGAGTTGCTTGGTGGTATATATATCCAGATGACAAGTTTCGATGTATTTCTTTAACGTGAATAGGGAGAAGGGGGTAAGCGTGTCACTGACTTCCCATAAATCCATATCATTTTCCCATTGATACAGACATTCTAAGTCTTCAGGTTCTAAAGCTCTTAAGCGAATGATGTCATCGTTTATCATAGTTGCTGTTTTATAATTTTTTTCGAATAAGTAGTATTATTTGTCGCTTTCAAATATAACACTTTTTGGCATTAGTTGGTGTTAACGCGGAGAAAAAAATAGGTCGGGAGATAAATCTTGCCACTTTTAAAATTATCTTTGTCGGGAAAGTAAACAGGTATCATCATAGAGCAATATTCATGTATAATTTACTGACCATCTTGGGGGCTACGGCCACGGGAAAGACCTCTTTAGCGGTACGTTTGGCCGCGGAATTGAAAGGAGAGATTATTTCAGCCGATTCGAGACAAATTTATCGTGGTATGGATCTCGGTACGGGGAAGGATCTGGACGAGTATGTCCACGAGGGTACGCTTGTACCTTATCATTTGATTGATATTGCCGATGCCGGGTTTCGTTTTAATCTGTTCATGTATCAGCAGGAGTTTTTAAAAGTGTGGCAGGATTGTGAACGTAGGGGTATTTTTCCCGTGTTGTGCGGGGGAAGTGGTTTGTACGTGGAGTCCATATTGAAAGCTTACCGGATGACTCCTGTTCCGGAAAATCCCGAATTACGGGAACGGTTGGCCTGTAAGTCGTTGGCGGAATTATCCGACATCTTGTCCTCCTATCGTTCCTTACACAACACGACGGATACGGACACGGTAAAGCGGGCGATTCGGGCTATTGAGATTGCCGAGTATTATACTACACATGAACCCGTGAAAGGGGAGTTCCCGGAGATCCGATCTTTGATTGTCGGGGTCCTATTTGATCGTGAGACTCGGCGACAACGGATTACAGAACGTTTACACGCCCGCTTGCAGGCGGGAATGATTGATGAGGTGAAGGGGTTGCTTGAACGGGGAATAAAACCGGAAGACTTGATATATTACGGGTTAGAGTATAAATACCTTACCTTGTATCTTACCGGAGAGTTGACTTATGACGAGATGGTGGAACAACTGAACATTGCCATTCACCAGTTTGCTAAGCGACAAATGACATGGTTCCGTAAAATGGAACGGGACGGGTTCGAGATCAAATGGCTGGATGGAAATATGCCTTTGGATGAGAAGGTCGAACAGGTGAAAGAGTGGCTTTATTAATTTTAGATTTTAAATTTTAGATTGAATGATTCAAAGATTTAGTGATTGCCGATTAGATGATTCAGCGATTCTATAATCACCTAATCTGAAATCATTAAATCACGCAATAGATAAGCTTGTCGCGGGCGAACTAATCATGACAATGGCAACTACAATCGTGTCCGTGATCGTGATGATGTTCTTCTTCATCCTCTTCTTCTTTGAGGTGCATTTCTTCTAAATGAGGGATGGTGCCTTCCAGTAAGAAGGCGTTGTCTTCATTACTTTCGGATTTTAAACGTTGTATGGCTATGTGAATCTTTTCTTCCGGGATGTTACCGTGTAGGTTTTCAATGACGGTGGAGGCTTCTAGTGCTGTGATGAAGTCTTCATGCAATAACATATCAACGAATACATCCAGATATTCCGAAAAATCGATAGCTGATTCCCAGCATATGCGTAATAAATTGGCTTTTCCGCTACCTTCGGGAGCGTTGATCAATTTATCCATCAAGACTGTTTTGAAGTCGGATTCTTTCACGTCCGAGAGTAAGGCCGTGAGGTTGGTAATGATGTTCGTGTCCTGACTTTGTAACAGGATGTCCAGTAATTCGGGGACGATGGAAATATCTCCTTCTTGTTTGATTTGTTCGATGGCCCCTCTAACGATGTCCATGTCATTGCTGGACAACTGTTTCAATATATCTTGTTTGTTTTCCATGTGTTTTTAAATATTTGTATCCAATACTTTTTCGGGTATTGGATACAAATATAAGGATCATTTGCGGGATTTCTTCGCTCTGGGGTGGAAATTTGTGATTGTATCCCGGAGATGTGAGTTATCCAGGTGCGTGTAAATTTCCGTTGTCAGAATAGATTCGTGTCCCAGCATGTCTTGAACCGTGCGGATGTCCGCGCCGCCGTTTACCAAGTGAGAGGCAAATGAGTGGCGGAAGGTGTGGGGGGATACCACTTTATTCAAGCCGGCACGGAGTGCTGTTTCCTTGATAATATTGAATATCATCACGCGGGAAAGAGATTTTCCCATCTTGTTTAAAAAGAGAATATCCTCGAATCCTCTCGCTTTTTTCATTCTGTCGCGATCTTTTTTCAAATAGCAACGGATCTCGTCTTTTGCTTTCGCTCCTAGTGGAACAATCCGTTCCTTGTTTCCTTTTCCCTCGATTTTGATATATCCTGTTCGGAAGTTAATTTGTGATAACTTCAAGTTGACAAGTTCAGATACGCGCAAACCGCAAGAATATAATGTTTCGAGGATTGCTTTATTACGTTGTCCTTCTTGTTTGGTCAGATCCACAGCGTTAATCATGGCTTCAATTTCTTCGACGCTGAGGACGCTAGGAAGGGTACGTCCGATTTTCGGTGCATCAAGCGAGTTCGCCGGGTTGAGTCCGATGGCTCCATCGTATAACAAATACTTGAAGAAAGATTTGATGCTGGATATACTTCTAGCTTGAGTACGGGGAGTAACCCCGGTGTCTTTCAAGGCGGAAATATATTCGTTTAATACGTCATAGGACACTTCTTTCGGATTCAATGTAGGTGTCCGTTGTTCACAATAGGCTCCCAGCTTTCTGATGTCATTCAAATAAGCTTCCACCGAGTTGGTTGATAGTGATTTTTCTAAAATCAAATAAGTCCGAAAACTATCTATCGCTTCGTTCCAAATCATTTTTAGCTGTGTTACAAAATAAATAATACAAATTCTAATTCACCACTTTAAACCTATCTCAAGAGTATTCTGATAGATTTTGCCAGATAAAGGTATAAGTTTTTTCTTTGAGTTGTAACAGTTTTGTCAAGTTTAACACTCATAATTTTTATTATTAGCCTTTGTAACCGAAATTTAATGCCTAAATCCGGCTTGAAATGTCCGGTATCATCGTTTTTTTTGTTAATTTTGTATTCAGTAAAAACGGAGAATATGAAGATATTGATTTTAAATGGTCCCAATCTTAATCTTTTGGGAATCAGGGAAAAAAGTATTTACGGGGAAACCTCTTTCGAGGAGTACCTGTCGGGGCTGAGAGATTTCTACACTATGGTGGAGATCGATTATTACCAGTCGAACGTGGAGGGAGAGCTTATCAATAAGATTCATGAAGTGGGATTCTCCTATGACGGGATTATTTTGAACGCTGGAGCTTACACACATACTTCGATTGCTATCGCGGATGCTATTTCGGCAATACCCTGTCCCGTGATCGAAGTTCATATTTCTAACACGGCAAAGCGGGAAACTTTCCGTCATGTCTCTTTCCTAACTCCTGTTTGCCGGTTTCGGGTTGAAATCCTAGGAACTGGCGTTACAAGCTTTTATGTGAGCGGCTTCGCCGCGTTACAGGTTTGCAAGTTGCAGGTTACAAGTTGGGGAAATACGCGAAGAATAACTATTATTATTAATGATATGAAGAAGACTAAGATTGTGGCTACCATATCTGACAAAAGATGTGAGGTAGAGTTTTTAGAGAAGTTATATCGTGCCGGGATGAACGTGGTACGGTTGAATACAGCTCATCAGGATATGGAGCAGGCATTGAAGGTGGTGGAGAATGCTCGGAAAGTTTCGGATAATATCGCCATCTTGATCGACACGAAAGGGCCGGAGGTGAGAACAATGCTTATGGATGAACCGATGCACGTGGACCGGGGAGAAACGATTTACCTGACAGGTGACCCGGATCTGAAGATGGAAGGGAAATTAATTCACGTGTCCTATCCTTATTTTGCAGAAGATATAAAAGTGGGTGACAAGGTGCTGGTGGACGATGGGGATGTGGAGCTAGTCGTTGTGGAGAAAAAGGATCATTATTTGGAAATGATGGTGACAAACGAGGCTGTTATCAAAAATCGTAAGAGCGTGAACGTGCCGGGAGCTTCCTTGAAATTGAAATCTTTGAGTGATAAGGACCGGGCGTTTATTGATTTTGCAATAGATAATAATCTGGATTTTATAGCTCACTCCTTCGTGCGTAATAAAGAGGATGTTATGGCGATACAGGCTATTCTGGATGCTCGGGGAAGTAAGATCAAGGTCATTGCCAAGATCGAGAATCAAGAGGGTGTGGATAATATTGACGAGATTCTGGATTACGCTTACGGGGTGATGGTTGCCCGCGGAGATTTAGGGATCGAGATCGAGGCGGAGAAAATCCCTAAGATTCAACGATATATTGTTAAAAAATGTATTGAGAGTAAGAAGCCCGTGATTATTGCCACGCAGATGTTACACACGATGATTGAGCATCCTAGGCCGACTCGTGCGGAAATTAGTGATATTGCGAATGCCGTTTACATGGGTACGGATGCGATCATGTTAAGCGGGGAAACGGCTTACGGGGCATATCCCGAGGAGGCGGTAACCGTGATGCGTGAGGTGGCAGAGGAGAACGAGGGAACAGTTCCGCCGGATGCGGGGAGAAGTCTGGTTCGTATAAATAACGAGATTACGGCAGCGTCGGCTCGTTCGGCAGTGAAAACTGCATTGATGTTACCGATTAAGGCGATTGTGGTCGACACGCTTTCCGGACGTACAGCCCGTTATCTGTCGGCTTTCCGGAGTGACTTGCCTGTTTACGCCCGGTGCTATAATGAACGGGTTATGCGAGAATTGGCTCTCTCGTTCGGGGTGTATCCCTATTATACTGAAAAACCGATGTCCCGGGATGAGTTTATGAATGATCTGCCGGAAATGTTGATGCAGAATGGCATTAAGGCTGATGACTACGTGGTGGTTGTCGGGGGAAGTTTCGGGCATGGTAAAGGAGCCTCGTTTATTGAGGTATGTAAGATTGGGGAAATCCGCTAGGTTAATTTTAAATTTTAGATTTTAAATTTGAGAATTCAATCTCAAATTTAAAATCTAAAACTTTATCAATGTTTGTCTTTCAAGATGTCCCGGATTTCAGTCAATAGTACTTCTTCTTTCGACGGGGCGGGAGGAGCTGCCGGAGCCGGGGTTTCTTCTTTTTTCGTTCTCAATTTATTCATGAATTTTATGGCGATAAAGATTGAGAATGCAATGATCAAAAAGTCGATCGTTGTTTGAATAAAGTTACCATAGTTGAGGGTGACGGCTTCGACCATTTTTCCCGTAGCCTCGTTCATGTGGGCTTTTTGTAACACGATGTGTAAATTGGAAAAATTCATGCCACCAATAAGCATTCCGATAGGGGGCATGATGATGTCACTAACCAATGATGATACGATTTTTCCGAATGCACCACCGATAATGATACCGACAGCCATATCTACCACATTCCCTTTCAGGGCAAAAGCTTTAAATTCATCTAAGAGTTTCATGTTCTGATTCGTTTTATAATTTAAGTGTTTGAACGTTTAAACATTTAAAATGTTCTAAATTTCTGCGGCAAAATTACATTAATTCTCGTAACTTTGTAAGCGTTTAACTATTGTCAATGGAAAAGGAAAGTCGGGAAAAGCAAATATATAGGGTTACAATTGTTGGTTCAATTGCTAATTTCTTTTTGTTAGTGTTTAAGTTCGTGGCGGGAATATTTGGACAAAGTAGTGCCATGATTGCGGATGCCGTACATTCTTTGTCAGATTTCGTGACGGATATTATCGTGCTGGTTTTCGTGAAAGTTTCTGCTAAACCGAAGGATGCGGGGCATGATTACGGGCATGGAAAATATGAAACGCTGGCAACGGCAATTATCGGTATCGTTTTGTTAATGGTTGGAACAGGGATTTTCTGGAACGGGTTGAATCAGATACTTGCTTTTTATCGGGGAGAAGAATTGGGTAGTCCCGATTTAATAGCTTTGGTTGCGGCTCTTGTTTCGATCGTGGTGAAAGAAATCCTGTACTGTTATTCGGTTATCGTTGGGCGTAAGGTGCAAAGCCAAGCTGTCGTGGCGAATGCTTGGCATCATCGTTCGGATGCATTCTCGTCTATCGGTACAGCTTTGGGGATTGCCGGGGCGATTTTTCTGGGGAAAGACTGGCGGGTACTTGACCCGATTGCAGCCGTTGTAGTGAGTGTTTTTATTGTGAAAGTATCTATTCAACTTTTGATCCCTTGTTTGAATGATTTATTGGAACGATCTTTGCCGGAAGAGATCGAAAAGGAGATCATCACGATAATAAATGAAGACTCGCAAATAAAAGACCCTCATAATTTGAGAACCCGTCGGATCGGGAATGATTTTGCGATAGAGATACATATCCGTTTGCAGCCAGAGATGACCGTCCGGGAAGCTCATGTGGTTGCTACCGGGATTGAGGATCGTTTGAGGGCTAAATACGGATCACGTACTCACGTGGCCGTGCATGTGGAACCTGTGAAAAGTGAATAGATATAGATGAGAAGAACGGTGTGGTATTACACGATAGCGTGCGTGTTGTTGATATTGGTCGGGGCTTGTAAGGAAAAAGAAAAGAGTAAAAAGCCTTTTGTTTATTTTAAAAATTACCAGAGAACTGTTAATGATTTAAATGACAGGCATCTGTCATCCGCCAAGCGATTGGGAATTACTCCATTGAAATCCTCGGAGGATTTGGGTAAGGCTGACCGGAATTTAAAAGAGATTAAATCCTGCAAATTGTTTCAGGTGGATAAATTAACACATTCTGAGCCTTATCTTGTACCGGAGGCCTGTGATTTATTGGCTGATATTGCCCGGAATTTTAAAGACTCCCTGTATCAGAAAGGCCTGCCTTCCCATAGTATTATCGTGACAAGTGTGTTACGAACGGGGTCCAGCGTGAAGAAATTGCGGAAGAGTAATGGAAATGCCAGTGCCAATTCCGCTCACGTGTACGGGACTACTTTTGACGTGGCATATACGCGTTTCAAAAAAGACGGGCGTAAAAACTCCCCGGAGGAAAAGTTGAAAAGTGTGTTAGCCGACGTGTTGCAGGATTTGCGTTTGCAAAAGAAATGTTACGTTCGTTACGAGTTTAAGCAAGGTTGTTTTCATATTACAGCGAGATAACATAATCGTAAGATTGTTTATACTTTATTTTGTATCACGTTATTCTTTATTTTTTTATTTTTGCGGCGATAAAGAAAAACGTGTATGAAGAAGAGTCTTATTGCTTTAGCTTTTGGTACACTTGGTCTTGGAATAGCCGAGTTTGTGATGATGGGAATATTTCCTGATGTGGCTCGTGACTTAGGAATCAGTATCGCTACAGCCGGTCATTTGATTTCGGCCTATGCTTTGGGAGTTTGTATCGGGGCTCCCATGTTGATTTTGGCACGCAGGTATCAGTTAAAGTATATCTTGATGTTTTTGGTGGGAGTAATGATGCTGGGAAATATTTGTGCAGCTTTAGCTCCTAATTACTGGGTGATGCTTA
>OGEE01001713.1_pt1 | contig 10087 bp, 5 predicted proteins | sample 1570571 | NCBI WGS metagenome assembly OGEE01 (sample SAMEA2582169, study PRJEB24529) | metagenome | biome: Human gut stool | place: China | collected 2011
TCAGAAAGTGACACTTGTTTACCGTTCACATCCGGATAAGTAAAATCAGCAGCGACACCTCCTGCACGGGTCTTGTACAACTTAGTTCCCACTGCTTCCGCTCGGGCTTTTAAAGAGGGAGATAACCAATATTTTTCGAACCTCTTCATCCCGTCCAAATACTCCTCGTACGTGCGATACTCAGAAAAAAAACGACTTACAACAAACTCCCCTCTCAGCCGATCACTTGGGATCGCCTCCAAACAAGTCTGCTCGTACAAGGCCTTATCCGCCGGATTTACATCCTTCTCGTTCACAGCAAAAATAGAGTACAATCTCAGCATCGTAATTCCATTCGGAAAATCCAACACACGTTCATCCGCAAATTTCTTCGAATTAATAATCTGCTTGTAATACTCAGGTCGATCAGACACCTTCGGATGTTTCGATCGAGGGGTTTGTAAAAAAACAACAGCATAATAATCCGTGGCATAATCAATCCACTCTCTCAGCAATGCATCGAACTCCTTGTTACCACTCTTCAAACCAGCCTTCAACTCCGACAACCCGGCAACAAACTTTTCAAAATCAGGAAAGAAATCCTCATACGTGCTGAATACTCTATCAAAAAACACACTCTTCAGCCATACATGATAAGCATATTCCACCCATTTATACAATTGCACGTTCTCCCTCGTGTTCTTGCCTATCAAGTTAGCCTTGTTTTCTTGTAACTCGATATTTATTTCTTCCCCCCCTTTCACGTACACGGGGAAATTCATCCGCTCATCCTCCCCTATCACGTAAAACCCGGGTTTCTCGGGCTTAACCAGAAAACCGAAACTACCATCCGCCTCCACCCGACTTACCGCACACACCACCGGAGTCCCATCCACGGTCTTAAATAATTTAACCTGTGACAACCATTGATCCTTCACTTTTCCTTTGATTGCCGTGAAATCCTGAGCACACACTGCTACAACACAGCAAACTGCCGTGATCAATAATAATACCTTTTTCATAAATAAATGATTTATCTTTTTATTTTATATCCGCTCTAATCCGTTCCAAATTGAAACCTGCCCCTTTAAGCACATACTCCATCAATGTATAACGCGCTTGTACGTAAGGATAAGCTTCATATTTCTTCATAAACTCCTCCTTATCGTAATCCAGAACGGCATCCAGATAAGCAGCAAAATCATTTTCTGCTGTCGGGACATTATAATAAGTTTTTCCATCGGATTTATATGTAGCCAATGCCAATAATCCAAAATTCTCCGGACAATTTTGCTCCACGTAAGCTTTATACTCGTCATAACTATCCAACTGTTTATCCATAGCCGCAATCACATTATTAGCAAGGTTTACCTCGCTCTCCCATTTTTTTCGTTCTGTTTCCGTTAAATCATCTCTTTCCAGTTGAGCTAAGGCCTCTTCCTTTTTTCCCATGTAAAGAACTTTCATATCATAATAGGATTGCATATTATTTACTTTCAACAACCGATCCGCATAAGAAGGCACGAACGTTTCATAATTTACCCCCCAACATTCTTTTATTATAGCCGGTGAAGCCGATGTATTTTCGAATGCCTTAGTTACAACAGATTGAAAACTGGACAAAGAATCTTGCAAAGCACCATAACAAATTTCATGTAAAAATGCCCGTTGGAAGAGAGAATCCGGATTTGATTGCTCGTATCCATTCAAAGCGAAACCTAAAACCCCAAACCCGCGATAAACATACATGGGCTTCGTTCCCTTTTCCATATCCTGCACGATCAAGATTGCCGGGATAAATACGTCAACCCCATCAATCCAAGCCAGTAACTTCTCGTTCAGCAACTTCAATAGCGGCATCATTGCAGCCTTACTTTCCGGGTTAGTAACATCAACCTTATTGAACGTGATCTTAGTCTGGATATTGGCAATTTCTGTCATATCGTAATCCAAACGAAGCACTTCATAATAAAACTTCGGATCTCCGTTTTCATCTTTCCATCCCCGATCCTCCATCCCGATCGTATCCTTGTAAAAAATTGCAAGATCATATTTCTCATATAGGCGATAAATCATATCATCCACTTCGTCCATATTTTCCGTAGGAGTAATAACATACCAATTTTTCACTTCCATCGGAGTCAACGTTTCCTCCCCGGAACATGCTATAAATACTCCTATTAACAAAATATAAATTAATTTTCTCATAGCGTTTCCTCCTCTTCTTTTTCAATTACAAAATTTGCCGTAACTCCACCTCTCACAGGGTTTTTCATATTACCATCGCAAAATTCGATGACACTTTGCGGGATAGGGATCATCCATGAACCAAAACTATTATCATTATATTCTTCCAACGTTGTCTCTCCCACCTTCTCGGCTATTACGCTCCCACCCGCATCCGTTGCAATTTGATAACATACATGTTCTATGGCCCGTTTACATGGATAAGTATTGTTCACAGCATAACGACGAAGATCAAACCAACGGTGTCCCTCGTAACATAACTCTTTCCGCCGTTCTAATCGTACAAAATCAACAAGTTCCTTTCCTCCGGAAGGAATCGTTGGCATCTTTTTATAACGATATTGCATCAAACTCCTTAACGTGCTTACAGCTTCCGATTGTCCCAAACAAGCCTGCGCCTCGGCCTTATTCAAAAGGATCTCGGGATATCGTAACCACCCTCCAGTTGACGCAGGGGTTCCGGTATTTGCATAAACAACCGTATCCATACTTACCGGATCATACTCGGAAATAGATATTTTTGACTTATACTTTCGGGGAACCAAATTCTTCGCATAACGCGTCCGACTGAAGAAACGGTTTAAACGATAGTCATTCTCATCAAACAATCCCTCGAATTCGGGCGAACAAGCATACGACCAGCCGTTCTGTTTCACCGTACGAGTCGTTATCATAACGATCTCACCAGTGGCTAATAAATGATCTATATCTATTCGACTAGATATCTCTAACTCTGCATCATCTCCAAAAATCCAATACGCCTCGTGTGGCCCGTGGGAAAATATCGTCTCCACGGATTCCAAAGTTGCAAAAGATTCGGTGACAGGCAAAGAACTCAAACTCTTCACCCCGTATCCCTCTATCTTATTCGCAACCTCAATACAATCTTCATATCTTTCCATGTAAAGATAAACCCGACTCAACAAAGCGTAACAAGCATCAATACTTCCATGCTGGGCATTTTTCCTAGGTGAAGACAACAACTTAAAAAACTCGATTGCTTTTTTCAAGTCTGCCTCGATAGATGCGTAAACCTCACCTACCGTATTTCGTGAATAATAAATATCGATCACTTCTTCCGACAATTTTAAAGGAACACCCCAAGTAGCATTCGGATTACTCTTATCGTATGGAGCCCCGTATATATTTGTCAACATAAAATAATACCAAGCTCTCAAAAAATAAGTCTCTCCCCCCACTTGATTCAACGTCTCCTCCTCGCCGAACTTATGCTTTGACCGTTGTTCCGGTATGGCTGAAATGATCGAGTTCAAAACAGCGATACGTCTATAAAAGTCCGCCCATATATAATCTTGCACCGCTATCCCCGTCAAACCGATAGCGGGATCATCCGCCCATCGGTAATATCCTGCCACGATTTGCCACGATCTTGTTTTATATTCCTTTGCAACCGGAGCTGGAGCTTCTTTTATATCATCATCCATCAAATGGATACACGTCATAAAATCTCGATTCTGTGTCTTATTTCCAAATGTAGCTATTGCCGCTCCCGGACAAATCGTCATGGCGGGGTCTTGGTAACCACTTCCCAACAACAACTCCTCCAAATCCGAAGCGGTTTCAATATAAGCCAAGTTTTGTGAATACTCGTTCAAAAAATCTTTACATGAGGTAGATAATCCACAAAGTAAAACTGCAAACCATAATATACTATATTTTTTCATCGTATACCGTTTTAAAAAACAACATTCAAATTAAGCGAATACTTCGGACGGACAGATATATTAACCACGCTGGAAGTTCCAGATTGTTCCGGAGATTGCCCCTTCAGGTCCTTACTACACCAAGTAAACAAATTCGAACCGGACAAGGATAAATAACCGGAAGAAAAACCTAACTTCTTAGCCAACGCCCTTGGGAACAAATAACGTAAGGACAAAGATTGCAAACGCAAATAATTCCCGCTCGCGACCCTCAAGTCTGAATCATCATACATAGAATATATCGTGGCACTGCCACTTGGCTCCCATTCAACTTTATATTTATTAGCATTCCACCATCCTTTATCCTGACCACCTTCTATATCCAGAGCCGGAATATCGGTTATTTTTTCATCTCCCGGATTTCTCCAACGATTCACAAACTCCCGGCGCAAATTTTGCATCGGTTTGGGAGACACCGCACTATATTCTCCGGAAGCAATTCGTAACAATCTAATTTTATTACCGATGCTATAAGAAAAATTAACCGTTAAACTAAAACTTCGGTAACCAAAATAATTATTAAAACCACCCTGAAGAACAGGCACCCGAGTTCCGGACTCATCTAGCACGGCCAACCACACATCCTTCTTAGACAAATTCTTGTACTTTTCATGTAATTCCTCCGCCCGATCTGCCTCCAAATCCTTAAATGTCGGTTTCCCTTGATTATCCAACCCGGCATACTTGAATGAAAAGAAAGTGTTCAGCGGAGTTCCGGACAATTGAACAGAACCATTCAAAAACTGCGACAGAGTCAATTCATCTTGTAACGTTTTATCTTTCCGTTTGATACGATCGTTTAACAACTTATTCAATGTCTGCCCGATCTGTGGATCAAAACGCCAGACAAAACCTCTTTTCCCATTAGCCGAGACAGCACGGTTAATCGGATTAAAGTTCAAAGACAACTCTATACCTTTGTTTTCAACATTACCGGAATTCACGACATAAGTTGTCACCCCATTCACGTCACACACGGTCTTGGACAAAAAGGCATCCACGGTCTTTTTATAATAACCGGAAATAGAACCCTGAATTTTATCTTTAAGGAAACTGAAATCTATCCCGGCATTAAAAGAATACGTCTTCTCCCATTTTAAATCAGGATTAGGAAACTTCTCCACAGTTGAAATATATCCTCCTTTTGAAGAATCATACCCGCCTTTATTGATAATTAATTGAGTCGGTTGATTATTTTGCATATTCCCCTGAATACCGTAAGACACGCGTAGAGCCAGATTATTAATCCAACTCACATTCTTCACGACATCATTCGTCATATTCCAACGCCCGGAAAAAGACCATACCGGAAAAAGTTTCTCGTTACTACGACTCCCGAATGCGTTAGACCAATCGGCTCGGGAATTCACGTTAAAAATATACCGATCCTTGTAACTATACGTTAGCGTAAGATAAAACGACGTTGTATTCGTCAATGATTTACTATATTTCGGATAATTCCGAATCACCCAATCAAAATATTTCGGATACTTGGAATAATCCTCCCCTTTTAACGCGGCGAAAGTCATTCCCCGATCTTTCAGATACCCCCGCTCCGTGTTTGCCGTAGTATTATATTTAGAAGATGACAATTCCCAACCGATAGAAGCATTCGTAAAATGGTCCTTATTTTTATCCCAAAACTTGCTGTAATCCGCTTGTACCCGGAATGTATAAGAACTACTACGATTTGAATTTGTTTTCAACTCCCCACCAAAAGGACATTCACTCCTAGTCATGGACGAATTCGCATCTTTCAATTTAAGGATATAATTCGAGTTCTCGCCATACCACGTTTCATCATCGGAAGTTCCCATGGAATAAGAAGCCGTACCTATTAACTTGAATGCATCTGTAAAACGATACTGGACTTGTGCATTCGCACTCGCATTCCTCTGATTAATTGTATAATCAGACTCCTCCATTTCCCGAATGATATTAAATGGATAATTCCCCTTTTTATACGTGTACAACTCCCCGTCCTCACCGTAGAGAGGAATCGCCCGGGTCATATTATAAGCATAATTCATAATACCTAAATCACTAGGATTATAGGTTTTATCCTGAACATTACCGGAAACGCCGAATTGCATTTGCAATCTCTTATGTTGCACAGTTACTCGTACACTTGCCGTGTAACGCTCATTCTTCTCCCCTTTAATATTCCCCTCTTCATTTGCATATCCAAAAGAAGCATAATATTTAGCACTCTCATTTCCTCCACTGATACTCAATGAGTGATTATGCGAGAACACATCCCGACACAAAAGATCAAGCCAGTCGGTATTCAACGTCTCGTAATAAGCGGAACGCTCTTTAAAATCATTGAAACTAATAGAACCATATTTAAAATAATCCAGATATGCCTTCTCGTACCCAATCCAATCCGTAAAACTATTGTAAACACCAGTATAACGAACTCCTCGTTCCATCAATTCCCGGGAAACATCTACTCTTTCCTTGGAATTCATCAAATTCACCCCTCTATCCGAATACCGAGGACGAGTAGAAAACGTACCTGTCAACGAATATGATAATTTCGGGGGACCCACCTTCCCTTTTTTCGTGGTGATAACGATAACTCCATTGGCAGCCCGCACCCCATACAATGCTGTGGCAGCCGCATCCTTCAACACGTCAATCTGCTCCACGTCATCCGGATTCAACCCGGCAATAGCGTTCCCCAACAAATTCACGAAATCCAAATCATTCAACTGTTGGGGATCAATATTCACCGGATCTTGCTGAATAATTCCATCCACTACCCACAACGGTTCCTGATTACCCAAAATAGAAGAAGTTCCCCGTATTCTCAATTTCGGAGTAGCTCCCACCTGACCGCTATTCTGCATAAAAGTCATACCGGGAATACGTCCTTCCAGCATCTGGTCGATACGATTTACGCCCGGGACATCAATATCACTCATTTTAACAGTCGTAACAGCTGCAGTCAAATGTCGCCGATCAATTTGCTGATAACCGGTCACCACAACATCCTCCAACTCGTTCATTTTCTCTCTCAACACCACTCTCAAGCTATCCGTCTTCTCCGTAAAATTCATTTTCTGAGTCTCGTAACCCACGAAAGAGAACTCCAATGCACCCTTGACCACGGGCAATGTCAATACAAAACGCCCCTGATAATCCGTCGCCGTCCCTAAAGCCACAGAAGATTCCGAACATAATTTTACGGTTACACCCGGTAAAACATCACCCGAGTTCTCATCAATAACTATTCCGACTATTCTCTTGCCTTTTTTTACATCCTCTTTCTTATCCTCCTGTTGAATCACGATCAGATCTCCCCGGAACTTGTAAGTCAATCCCGTTCCTTTCAGAATCTGTTGCAACACGTTTTCCACCGTCTCGTCCTTCACGTTCACGGACAACTGTCCCAGCCGATCCGTCAACTCCGTGTTAAAAACAAAATACAGATTCGTTTGCCTCTGAATCTCGTCAAACAAAGCCCGTACCGCCACGTCTTTCAGATTCAGACTGACTCTTTCCTGTTGAGCAAGCGATTCCGCCGAAACAGAAAAGGTGAACACACACATTAAAATCCAGAAAAGTTTCATCACTTTTTCAATTTTTTCTCTCATGCCCCGTGGCAATCGAAAACATAATCGTTTTTTTTTCATACATTTGTGGTAATAAATTCAACATTCAATAAACCCTCACGGTTCCAATGCGAGGTTTATTGTCTTTTTGAAATAAAGACGGAGGGTTTGCCGACCTTCCGTTTTATCTTGATACACATACGGTTCTATCGTTTATCGTAAACACGACCCCCGTAGCATCCGTTATCGCGTGCAAAATATCTTCAATCTGTTCATAACGTTTCATATGTCCCGAAAAATGCAACTGCTTGGCACTCTCCGACTGGAAAAACACCTCCATGTCATACCATAAAGAAAGAGTATTCATGATATTTTCCAATGTCTCCCGCTCGAACACGAAAATTCCTTTTCGCCAAAGAGTATATAAATCGGGATCAACTGTTTCAATTTTCATATCACGGGAATTCCGGTCATAAAATGCAAGCTCGTTCGGTTTCAACACGTACTCCCGGTCCAAATCCTGACCTCGAATCCCTACTTTTCCTTCCACCAGCACAGTACGAACCCCATCAGCACCAAGCGTATTCACATTGAACGAAGTCCCGTACACCCGTACTTGTACATCATCCGTAACCACGATAAACGGATGTTCCACATCTTTTGCGACCTCGAAATAAGCCTCTCCTTTCAAGTACACCCGTCGTTCCAGCCCGGTAAAAGCCACCGGATACCTTAAATCCGTCGCTGAATTCAAATACACCCGTGTCCCATCTGCTAATTGTAACTTAAACTCACCACCCTTGGGAATCCTCAACACATTCGTATCCACATACTCTGACACAACCGAATCCGAATACACCAGCATTCCGGAACTTTGTTGAACGTCAACGCCCCTACCCGCCTCTATCATTTTATCCTTTTCCTTCTCCAGTATCACTTTACCTCCACCAACAACCTCCAAAACAGGACTCTCCTCCCGTTTCACGATTTTCGTATTTTGAGCCACCGGTATTGATCGCTCTCCTCCACGAGGAAACAACAGCCATACCCCAGCAATAAGCAAAGGTAATGCAATTACAGCCGCATATTTGATCCATGTAGTCATCCGTCGTTGTCGCCTCAGCCCGTTTTTCACACGGAAAGTCTCCCAAGCCCGAGTCGTATCCACCTCACGAAATATCCCGTATTCCTCCGCGAAACGAGTATCTTTCCGCAATCTATCGAACAACTGCTTATGCTCTTCCTTCTCCTTCATCCAACTATCCAACAAACGCTGTTCGTCCGGCATGATCGTTCCAGAGAAATATTTTTGAAGCAAATGACCTATTTCATTTTTATAGTCCATATCTATGATCATATTTTACTCCTAATACGACCACGAAAACAAAAAGAGGGTATCCGATTTAAAAAAATGTACCGACTAATAATAAAAAATGTGCATCACCCAAGCGCTTTCTTAAATATTGCATGGCATTTTTCTTGTAGGATTTCACGGTAAGTACTGATAAAGCAAGCAATTGAGCAATCTCCTCGTTCTTCTTCCCTTCCAAATGTAATTCAAACACCGCACGACTTCGCTCCGGCAATTCCTGCACCACGAGATGTAACTCCCGGTACATCTCCTCTTCTGCCATATCCAGCTCATCCCATTCATGCTCCTCTTTCATGACCGCCGCAGCATATCGGTCTTCTACAACTTGATGTTTTAAATAATCCATGCATCTATTCGCCACAGCATTATAAAGAAAAGCCCTGAAACCGACATACGAGTTAAACTCCTTATTTCCCTCCCACACATTCACGAAAACCTCCTGCACAATATCCTCCGCCACATCCCGTCGCTGTACTCGCCTCATGGCATACACAACGAGATAATTAAAAAAACGCAGAAACAACTCATGAAAAGCTTTTTCCTGTTTTTCGTTTATTTGACGGATAAATATACTATTCAAATCATCCATTGACACCAAATAAAATTTTGCACCCGGGCATCACAAATATACGACTTTTTTCAAAACCTCTTCCTTTCTCCTAATTTCAGTTTTTATCTTTATCTTTGCAAGCAGAAAATAGAAACATGGACTTTAGCATCAATATAAAAGAAATATTCACCGCTTTTATGGTACTTTTCGCCGTGATCGACATCACGGGATCAACCCCTATTATTATCGGGCTCAACAGTGCAGGTAAAAAAGTCAATGCAGGAAAAGCCGCAGGAATATCTCTTGCGATATTCATCACGTTCCTGTTTGCCGGAGATGGACTCTTGAAACTATTCAACATCGACATCTCCTCATTTGCCCTTGCAGGAGAGAGAAAAAAACAGTACAAAGATATATTTACCTTGCCCACTTATCGGATGCACTTTTAGATATGGTCGATAAAAAGAAAATTGGAATCGTGCAGGGTGTAGAGCTGTCATTTCTGACAGAACAGCAACAGGAGTGGGTGCAAGTTGTTCTTGAAGAAACAGGGGTGATCATTTCAACAGTACAGGCATCAAGGCTGAAGGAGTATGGAAAAAGTGATGAAATGACCCTCCCGCTGGTAACCCTCATCACGAAAGAACCGAAAAAGATA
>OGEE01001721.1_pt1 | contig 10030 bp, 8 predicted proteins | sample 1570571 | NCBI WGS metagenome assembly OGEE01 (sample SAMEA2582169, study PRJEB24529) | metagenome | biome: Human gut stool | place: China | collected 2011
CAACGCCGACAGAGCGTATAACACACTACACTTTGCAAGCAAAGTCGTGTGCCAAGGGGCAAGCCCCTTTGGAAACCCCTGACAACAAAACAGGCTGAATACCTCGCACTTTTCCTGTGCTTGGTGTTCAGCCTTAATTTGTTGTCAGCAGCCCCCGTTTCACAGTCTGCGTGTAGTTCCTTGTAAACTGACCTAAGTAATATACTAAATGACTCTTGCTGATTGATTATATCAAGACATTCAAAAGCAGACTTTTGATGTTCATATGGTACTCTGAGATTGATACCTTTTTGGGTTTTACTTTCCCTGAAGATTTCACCTTAATCTCATTCTTTTTCATCCGCTCCCTTCATTTCACATATACACTCTGCCAACATTCTATCACATGTGTTGCAGGAGAACAAATCACCAGTTTCCCCTTCAGAAATACCTATACAATGTGGACAATATTGATAGAAATCACATTGATTACAATTTGTTGTGTTTTCCCATCTAAGTGAATCAACTAATTGTTTGCGTTTATCGCTATTCCAGATATCATCCATTGTTTCTGTATGAATATCTCCCAAAAGGACTTTAAGGGAAATGCAAGGATATACTTTTCCTTCAGGAGAAACTGACACTGAACTACTACCTGCTCCACAGATCAATTCACCTTTTTGAATATTCAATACGTCTTGATCAAAGGTATACAGGTTTTTGTTTATAAGCTTAAGCACGGATTTGATTTTTTCCTTATCATTAATGAAATAGTTCATTGGCTGATTACTGCCATCATTTTTATAAATCAAACTCATGCCTACTCTATATTGCACCCCTAAGGTATTTGCCAGCTCAATAATGTCTTGTGCCTCTGTGTAATTTGTATTGAGAAGCATAACATTTAATACAACCGGAATTTTTCTCTCAGTTAAACTTTTAATGGCCGCTATCGTTTTTTCAAAAGATCCTTCTATCGTTGTAACCCGGTCATGGGTAAACGCCGTGGCGCCATATAAACTGATATAAAAGACCCGTGGATTTCGCTTTGTCATATCATCTAATACACTTGGATGGTCAGCAATATAGAGACCATTTGTGTATATATCACATACAAAGCCCTTATCTCTGGCGTAGTTATATACATCAAGAAAATCTGAATACATAAACGGATCACCGCCAGTAAATGAAAGATGCAAACACCCCAGCTCATATAATTCGTCGATTACTCTTAAATATTCAGCTTTTGTTACTGTCAAATGAACGCTGTCATTTTCCGGGTAATTTGCATAGCAATGAATACATTTTTCATTACAAGCATATGTTAATTCGAGTGTAGCAGAAAACAGTTGTCCCCGTTTCCCCATAAGTTGAATGATTTCACCCTCAAGATCAGAACTATCTTCAGTAGAAGGATTTGCACCTTCCGTTATGTAATAATTTCCGTTGATTTGAACAATGCCAGAGCTATATAATTCATCAACAAACTGAGCTATATCATCTACAACATCTTCAAATCTACAATCATATATTTCAGCTATGTTCTCGGCTATTGAATTGACTGTTGCATGCACGCCAGAAGATAAATAACGCCAAATATCTGCTGCAACATTTTCCAGCGTAATAATTGCCCCGTTCTTTAAGTTGTAAACCACCACAATATCATCATAATCACGAAAGGCAATATCATCTTTTACATAGGATACTTGCATAATTAACCTCCGTTATAAAAAAGGCATCTGTTTCTGGAAACAGATGCCTTTTCGACATATTTTATGCTCTTAAGCAATGTGAACGGCCTGACCCACCGGAGCTACAGGCCATTGAGTTAATTACTACTGTCGCACCCTTTTTGCTTACCTGAGGCTTTATGTAAGCTTTTTTCTGCATGGTATTCACCTCCATAATTTTAAAATTTATGATTTTATAATACTCCCATGCCCCATCACTGTCAAGTATAATCCGACAATTTGAGATAACAAAAAAGCGTAAGCGCTCAATAAAACCGTGGCAGGTCAGAAGACTGGCGGTCACTCCATACGGAATGCCGCCTGCATCTCTTGACTCCAAGGCAGGAGCTTATTCAAGTCCAACAGATTCTTGGGTGTCCGGTACATCGTATCCAGAAGATACTCCAGATAGAGACCATCCCAATAATTGTGTAAACCTCCGGAGATGTGTAAAATAGAAGCATCGGAATGGAGACTAACTATTAAAAGTCAAGACCCAAAATGGAAAAGTCTGTCTGCTGACCGCTGCCCCTGACAAACAGCATTCAAATGCTGGAATTAGAGAAGCGAGGGCGACGGAGAGAACAGCAAAGTAGTCTGCGCGCAGCCGGAAGGCGTGGAGCGAAAAATTCAGGTCGCTGCACCAGATGATGCGCGTTTGGGGACAAAGTGTGCGCAGATGCCCACCGCGCAGTTTGCACAGCTGAAACCGCAGGTCTTGATCTCTTCACTCATAATTACTTTCCCTCTCTTGGATCCTTCTCTTTTCCGGTGTGCCTGCCGCATTGCAGGCAACAAAAAACCGGGGGCTTTTTGCAAAGCTCCCGGGCGAAAACAAACTGACCTTTTTGCTGAAAAGGGATGGCTTTACCCCTTGTGCAGCTTTTCTGCGGGCACAGCGGCAAAGCCCTGTGCCCGGTCAGTGCAATACGCCCGGGAGCAGGACATTCGTCCACATCGAAAATTCTGCCGCAGCAGAGCACCAAAATACTTATGCATGGCAGAACGCCCCTTTCTTTTTCAGAATAAACCAACAAGGAAGATTGGTTATAGATTCAATGGCCGCAGTATACCATACGCAAACGGGTGTGTCAACCCCTTTTTTTGCCGGTTTTACCAAATACTGTGGCTTTTCTTTAGCAAGATGCACAAGCGGCGCAGCGCAAAAAGCAGCACCCCGCCGCCGGGAAAGGCGTGCGGGGTGCTGCTGCTATTCTTTAAAGAGTTCTCTTACGCTTATGCCCAGTTCTTCCGGCCGTAGCGGGTGGTCAGCTGGCAGATCTCTTTTTGGAGCTTCTTGGTCAGCTGGGTCTTTTTCAGCCGCCAGCGCCAGTTCTGGCCTACGGTGGAGGGTTTATTGATGCGGGCGGCGTTATCCAGCCCCAGCCAGTCCTGCATGGGGATGATGCACCTTGCCGCTGCGCTGCGCAAAATCAGTGCGATCATGCTTTTATAAAGCTGCTCGTCCGGGGTGGCGTAGTCGTACAGGTAATCCCGCACCATGGCGCGCTCGGCGTCCGAGATGGTCTGGTACCACGAGACCAGCGTCTCGTTGTCGTGGGTGCCGGTATACGCCACGCTGTTCACCGGGTAGTTGTGGGGCAGATAGTCGCTGGCGCTGCCGGTATCGCGGGAGTCAAAGGCAAATTCCAGCACCTTCATGCCGGGGAAGCCGCTGTCCCGCACCAGCTGCCGCACGGTGTCGCTCATATAGCCGAGATCCTCGGCAATGATCTCCCGCTTGCCCAGCGCCTGCTCCACGGCGCGGAACAGCTCGATGCCGGGGCCTTTTTCCCAGTGCCCATCCACCGCCGTCTCGCTGCCGTAGGGGATGGAGAAATACTCATCGAAGCCGCGGAAGTGGTCGATGCGCACCACATCGTACAGCTCAAAGCAGTACCACAGCCGGGTGATCCACCACTGATAGCCGGTCGCGCGGTGGGCCTCCCAGCGGTAGAGCGGGTTGCCCCACAGCTGACCGGGGGGGGAGAAACCATCCGGGGGAACGCCCGCCACCGCCGTGGGGATGTTGTCCTTATCCAGCTGGAACAGCCCCGGGTTTGCCCAAGCGTCTGCCGAATCCAGCGCCACATAGATGGGGATGTCGCCGATGATCTGGATGCCCTTGCTGTTGGCGTAGGCTTTCAGCTTGCGCCACTGCTCCTCAAACTTGAACTGAAGATACTTGTGGTACTCCACCTCAAAGTACAGTTCCCGGCGGTAGTAGTCCATGGCGGGCTGCCAGCGCAGACGGATATCCTCTGCCCACTCGATCCACGGCTTGCCCTCAAAGCGGTCCTTTACCGCCATGAACAGGGCAAAATCGTCCAGCCACCACTTGTTTTTCTCGCAGAATGCCGTAAACGCTTCGTTGTGGCCGATGTCGCTGCGGGAGTACGCCAGCCGCAGCAGACGGCCGCGCTCGGTATACAGGCGGCTGTAATCAATGTCATCTGCCTTGCGGCCAAAGTTTGCCTTTTTGCACTCGGCGGCGGTCAGCACGCCTTCCTCCACCAGTGCATCCAGACTGATGAAATAAGGGTTGCCCGCAAAGGCGGAAAAGCTCTGATACGGGCTGTCGCCGTAGCTGGTCACACCCAGCGGCAGGATCTGCCAATAGGTCTGCCCGGCTTCCTTGAGCCAGTCCACAAAGTTGTATGCTTCCTGCGAAAAGCAGCCGATGCCGTAAGGGGACGGCAGACTGCTGATGGGCAGCAAAATGCCTGCGCTTCTCTGCATCTTCTTTTACCTTCCTTTATAACTCGATCATAACACCGGCATGGTCAGATACCTGCGGCTCCTGCAGGCCGCCAAACACCACCCGGCTGCTCTTGACAGCCACTGCTTTGGAGCACCAGATCTGGTCGATGCCGAGGTGCTGGACGCCATCCAGAGCATGGTGGCCAACGCACAGGCAGATGGGTTTATCCTGCTCTACTCCAAAAAGGACTGCCCGGTGGCGGCGTATCTGCGCAATGAGGGACTGCTCCATGTCATTGTGGGCAAGGCGGCGCAGTCCGCCAACCAGACCATCTACATCGACAACGACAACGCCCTTGCCGGGGAGGAAGCCGCCGATTACCTTTATGAAATGGGACACCGCCGCATTGCGTATTTCGGGGTCAGCAACGCCATGCTGTTTTCCGCAGAGCGCAAGCGGGGCTACCAGATGTCCCTGCTCAAGCACGGCATCACCCCCCGGGAAGAGGACTGTGTGGAAATCGACTCCCTGAACGATGCCTACGAGGAGGCGCTGAAAGCCCTGCTCACCGCCCCGAATCACCCCACCGCCATGCTGGTCAGCGACGACATCCTTGCTGTGGTGCTGGAGCAGTTCTGCGGCAAGCTGGGACTGTGCGTCCCGAAGGACCTGTCCATCGTGTCCTTCAACAACTCGTTGTTCTCCCGCATCACCAGCCCCCAGCTGACCACCGTGGACGTGAACCCCTACCAGCTGGGCATGGAAGCTGCCAGCCAGACCATCAACCACATCGAGAACCCGAACCTTCTGGCAACAAAGATCATCGTGCCGCATAAGCTCATCCCCCGGGAGAGCTGCTGCCCGCCGGAGGAGCGGCACTAAGCAAGTGCTTTTTTCAGCAATACAGTGTCCGCTTCCGGGAGCTGCCGCGCAGCGCTTGCTATACTGCCCCCAGAGTAGACAGCGTAAAAAACGCTGCATCCTCCGGGGGTATTTTTATGCCCAAAAGGCACAAAAGAATGCCCGCCCACCTGTGGAAAACCACGGTGGGCGGGCATTTTGCGTTTTATTGTTCGTGCCGCTGTAAAAGCATTCAGAGGGCGGCGGTCTGGGGTACCAGCCGGAAGAGCATTACAGGAAGCTCACTGTTTGCAAAATCCAGCGTAAGGATGATCATTCCGCGCTCTGTTTCAAAAGGCAGCTCCGTCTGTGTGCCGTCCGGGGCAATGCGCACAAGCGTTTTGCCTTCCAGCAATCCGGCGGGCAGCGCAAGCCTTACCAGACCGGTGGGCTGCGTCAGGCTGCCTGCGGTTTCAAAGGCCACACTCAGGTATTCCCCGTTCGTCCGTGCGGTCACATCCTCCGCAGAAAGACTGCCGCTGATAGCCCACGCCGTTGCCGCTTCGATCTTTTCCAGCTGCGCAGCGTTTTCTGCCTGCCCGCACACGGGGCAGAAGGTCAGCGTTTCGCCTTCCGCAGTGCGGAAAGTAAACTTCCGGCAATCCGTGCTGCCCGTATGCGCGCAGCCCTGCCGCAGACAATCGGCGCTCTGAGAGCCGGTTCCGTTCGGGGACCATGCACCGAACTGGTGTCCCAGCTTATCTGTCGGGTCTGCGGTGTAGCTGTCTTTGCAGCGGGAGCAGGTAAAAACAGTATAGCCGTCTGTTTCACAGGTGGGGGCTACGGTAACAGCCTGATAATCATGATTCAGTGCGGGCAGCTCTTTGCGGGTGGTATAGTCGCAGCGGGAGCAGGTTTCGTAGGCGTTCCAGCCGATTTCCGTACAGGTAGGGGCTTTTGCCTCGTGACGCACCAAATCATGGTTCAGCGCGGGCAGCTGTGCGTAGGTGGTATAGTTGCAGCGGGAGCAGGTTTCGTAAGCATCCCAGCCAATTTCCGTACAGGTGGGGGCTTTTGCTGCGTGCTGCTCCAGATCATGGTTCAGCGCGGGCAGCTGTGCGTAGGTGGTATAGTCGCAGCGGGAACAGGTGTCGAAAGCGTTCCAGCCGGGTTCCGTACAGGTGGGAGCTTGCGCATCGTGCTGCACCAGATCGTGGTTCAGTGCGGGCTGCTCCGCATAGGTGTTATAGTTGCAGCGGGAGCAGGTTTCGTATGCGTTCCAGCCGATTTCCGTACAGGTGGGGGCTTGCGCTGCGTGCTGCACCAGAGCATGGTTCAGTGCGGGCTGCTCCGCATAGGTGGTATAGTCGCAGCGGGAGCAGGTATCGTAGGCGTTCCAGCCAATTTCCGTACAGGTGGGGGCTTTTGCTTGGTGGTGCACAAAATCATGCTGTGCAGGCAGTTCCACATAGGTAGTATAGTCGCAGCGGGAGCAGGTTTCGTAAGCGTTCCAGCCCTTTTCCGTACAGGTGGGGGCTTGCGCTACGTGCTGCTCCAAATCATGATTCAGTGCGGACAGCACCAGACTGGTGAAATAGTCGCAGCGGGAGCAGGCAACGTGCGCCCAGCCCTCTCCCGTACAGGTGGGGGCTGTTATCACGCGCTGCCTCAGATCATGTTTCAGCGCGGGCAGCACCGGAGTGTCGTAATAGTCGCAGCGGGAGCACTTAACGTAAGCCCAGCCCGTTTCCGTACAGGTGGGGGCTGTTATCACGGACTGCCTCAGATCATGGTTCAGTGCGGGCAGCTCTTTGCGGGTGGTATAGTCACAACGAGAGCAGGTATCGTAAGCATCCCAGCCGATTTCCGTACAGCTGGGGGCTTTTGCATCGTGATGCACCAAATCATGATTATTTGGGTCTTTTTCGCCGTATTCCGCGCCGCATTTTTCGCAGGTTTTGCCTGTGGTGCAGGTGGGCGTTTCGGTGCCGCCGGTATGTACCTTTAAATACGAAACATTGCCATCGTTGTGGCAGTTCTTGCATTCAGCTACATAAACCCTATGAGAGTTCGAATCATATATTCTGTATCCGAGGACCTCACGTGTCTCCACACTCCCACAGTTTTTGCAGCGCACCGTGGTTGTTTCTGCCGCCGCTTTTAACACGATCCCCGGTATCAGGCACACCATTGCCAGCACCGTCAAGCACCGGATCAGCCATTTTTTCATGTTGCTCCCTCCTTGTCATCAAACCTTGTTATCCTTTCAGATCAAACTGCACGGACAGCGATGCAAGCACGGCATCTACCACCTTCCGCGCCTCGGCAAGCATATCGATCTCCGCCACAAAAGCGATGACCTGCTCGCGCTCCTGCGCGGGGACCTGCAGCGCACTCAGGCTCATGCTCAGATAGCGCCGTATTTTGCGCTCCAGCGTAAAGTAGGGGTCGCACCGCCGTGCCATGTAGCCGCGCATCATGCCAGCCGTGCCCAGCTCCATCTCGTAGAAATCACACTCGGCGCACCCGGGCAGATACGCGCTGAACGCCGCCTGCAGCTCGGCCGTGGTGCTGCGGTGAATGATCTCCGCCGTGGCGGGGAAGGTGTACGCTTCCACATAGATATCCCGCAGATTCTCGCTCAGCTCGGTCATCGCCAGCTGCAAAGCCGTTTCCACCGCGTAGAGGTACACCGGCGAGGGGGCGTTTGCCGCCAGCGGCCTTACCGCACCGAACTGCCTGCTGAACATCATGCCGATCAGCTCGGTCAGCACACCGTCCTTTGTGCGGAAAATATTCTGGAACGACCCGGCGGAAACATCTGCTTCCTTTAAAATTTCTGCAACCTTGGTGTTCGTGTAGCCTTTTTCCAGAAAAAGCCGGACACAGGCGGTCAATATCCGCCGTTTTGCTTCTTTGCTGTCGTATCTGCGCGCCATTGGGAATCGTCCTTTTCTATAATTGGTTTCTGACCCAATTATATATTGATTTGAAAATTACGTCAAGTAAACTTTTAAGGGCGTATTTTGGGCAGTTTGACGAGGGAGCGCTTTCTGCGGGTGCGCATCCGGGCAAAACAAAGCGCAATGGACGTTGCTGTTATCCGCTGCCGCAGCCAGACAGTTCGCGGCAGCAAAAAAGAGGCCACCGATCGGGGTGACCTCTTTTCAGCGTAAATTCAGTGCAAAGCCCGCAGCAGCCCTGCCTGCGGGTCGGTAAGCTTGCCGTAGGGGGTAACTTTTTAAGAAAACTTCGTTTGCTTTCAATCGCTTTTTCAAAAATTCTCTTGATTTGGCAAGGTGTGTACAATATGGAATGCCATTTCCGCATTTTCTTTGTCCACAAATATCTCCGTGGTATACTTCGGTTTTATACCCAGCGTTCCGATCCTTGCCTGATCGAACGCATTACGCCGATTGACATCTTTGGTTTTACAATAAAACTTGATTCCCGCAGCTGCCAACGCATCCGTGATGCGGTTGCATTGGTAAGGGTCAGAAACTGTTGCAATTTGTGATTTGAAAAACCGCTCTAACATAAGTACACCTCCTACCAATCGTTTGAAAAGGATATGATTTCAAATGTCTTTATTAGAATAACGTAATTTAATCTCAATTTATTTCGTTCGTCCATAAATTTCCAAAAGTTTGTGTATCTGTATATAAATCTTCTGAAAATTTGCAGCACAATCACAACATTTTCCATTCAGTTCAATCGCTATAAATACTTCGTGCGCTACGCCCATATCCAGCAGTCCTCCCGTGTGGAGCTGGGCAAGAAGTTTGAAAGCGGCTTCTATGCCAAGCCCGACACCCCCAGCCCGCAGGCTGTACCCGCCGCAGGCGAACCCACCATCTCCATGACGGCTCTTTTGGAATTGCTCAAGGATGCCGACCCGGAAATGAAGGCAAAACTCCGCCTGGCACTGCTCACCTGATGCAAAAAAGGGCACTGATTGCAATGCAATACAGCGCCCTACATCATCGGACATGGATAACACCCACCGTGCAAAAACCGTGCAGAAACCGTGCAGCCATGGCTCATAAAACAAAAAAGCCATGAAATCTTTCGATTTACAGCTTCCACGGTAGACATTCCTACGTGTTGGAACCCGCGGGCTAAGCAAAGCCGCACTGTGGCTTTGCTTGCGGCGCTATGCGCCGCCGCCCTGTTCGAACCCCTTCCATCGTGCTGACAAAAAGAAAAACCAGAACACGTTTGTGTTCTGGTTTTTCTTGGTGCGATGGAAGGGACTCGAACCCCCGGCCTACTGATTCGTAGTCAGTCACTCTATCCAGCTGAGCTACCAACGCATACGTTCCGTTCGGAACATGATGTATTTTATCACTGAACCGGGGTTTTGTCAACACTTTTTCGGAAATATTTTTGAGATTCCTGAAAAAGAACGTCTTTTCATTCACTTTTCTTTTATTTTCTATGCATCAGCCCTGCTCTGCGAGGGTCTGGGCGATGCGGACGCCGGTAGGCGTGGCGGCAAGACCGCCCTGACCGGTCTCCCGGAGGTCGGGGGAGAGGAGGCTGCCCACGCGGCCCATGGCGTCGATGACCTCATCACAGGGGATGGCGTAGTCCACCCCGGCAAGGGCCATATTCGCACAGGAGACGGCGTTCACGGCGCCGACGACATTCCGCTTGACGCAGGGAACTTCCACGAGGCCGGCCACGGGGTCGCAGACGAGGCCCAGCAGGTTGCCCAGAGCCATTGCGGCGGCAGCGGCGCACTGTTCCGGCGCGCCGCCCTTGAGGTGGCAGAGAGCGG
>OGEE01001727.1_pt1 | contig 10000 bp, 9 predicted proteins | sample 1570571 | NCBI WGS metagenome assembly OGEE01 (sample SAMEA2582169, study PRJEB24529) | metagenome | biome: Human gut stool | place: China | collected 2011
AGCTGATGACGTACCTGAATGATCAGGCAAAGATGAAGGGTTCCAATGACTTCACTATCCCCTTCAACCGTCAGGAGCTGGCGGATTACCTCGGGGTAGAAAGAAGCGCCATGTCCGCAGAGCTGGGCAAGCTCACAAAGCTTGGCATCCTCCGGACACAGCGCAGTCATTTCACCTTATTAAAACCACTGGATTAATTTTTGATCACCTTTTCAAAATCGGAAGCTGGGTGTTTGCACAGCGGACAGATAAAATCTTCCGGCAGTTCCTCGCCCACGTATTCGTAACCGCAGATGGTGCAGCGCCATACCGTCTGGCCGTCTGCGGTTTTTCCCACTTCCTCCGGCTTCGGCTTTACCTCTTCTTGATAGTACTCATAGTTTGCCGATGGCTCCTCGCTTAACACTTCCATCTCTGTCACTTCACCAATGAACATGGTGTGGGATCCCAGATCCACGGTCTGACTGACCTTTACCGCCAGATAAGCATTTGTGCCTTCTATGATGTAGGGCACGCCATTCTCCGCATTTTTATACGCTGTGTAGTCTGCGAATTTGTCCACTTCCCGGCCGGATTGGAAACCAAAGCGCTGATATAGAGGGAATAGTGCTGTCTTACTAAGCACCGATACGTTGAACACGCCGGTCTTTAACACCATATCATGGGTATAATTTGCCTTATTGATGCATATGCAGAGCTGATTCGGAGTGGATGCCGCCTGAATCGCAGTATTGACGATACAACCGTTTGCTTTCTCTCCATCTTTCGTCGTTACGATATATAATCCATAACTTAATTTGTGCATTGCCTTCTTATTCATTATATTCTCTCCTTTTCTCCTTCAGCCTGTTTCGCTTCCTTTTTAGTATCTCTTATCTACCATATTTTATTTGCTTAACATTTCTTATTTTCTTTATCCTGATGATAACACAGTTGGAATTATCTGTCAATAATATTAGTAATGATTCTTATTTTTATTTCTATGATTTAAAAACACCGATACCTTTCGATACCAGTGTTTCTTATCTGTTTCCTAATAGGTCACAACGTTATGATACACTCTGTAATATCCGTCTCCGATATCCACCAGCTGCAGCTGTATTGCAAAATACTCCATACCGAGATTTTTCAACACATCCACCACATATCCCTGCTCGTAGGCTCCGGTATGATAGGATTGCTCAATGGTACTCCACAGGCTCTTAGGCACAACATTGTCAAAATGCTGGTCACCACTTCCCAGGCCGGTCAGCTGCTTCCTGCAGTCTTCATAATAGGAACTTAAATCCGTCAGCGCATCGGCTCTGGGCTCCGGCGTAGCGGCAGCTGTAGTATTGCCTGCAGAGCCTGCGGTATTGCCGGTGGGATAACGCAACGGCTCCTGAGGATCCGGATTGATATAATCACTGAGAGAGCTGCCAGGCTGCTCCGGTTCCTGCGTACCGTCTCCCTGCTGTCCGGGATCTGTAACCCTCCCGTCTGTCTGACCGCCGGAGGGCGTGGTGCCTGCGTCCGGATCCGGTGTGGCTCCGCCTGCTTCAGACGGCTGACCGGTACCCGCTGCCCCTGTGGTATTTTCCTGTCTGTAAGCGGTACCGTTGCAGGCCGGCAGATACACCGACAGATTCTGTCTTACATGGGTGGAGGCAAAATCTGCATCCGTCTTGTTAAAATAGTCATATCGGATGGCCGCTGCGTCATCCCAGGTCACATCCACATTGTAATAACCATCCTCCAGCTTTACGATATTCCAGGCATGATCCCCACCGGAATAACCGGTGCAGTAATAACAGGGAATTCCCAGCTGCTGTAACAGATACTGATAAGCTCTGGCATAACCGGCACACACGCTCTTCCCATTCACCAGTGCACTGTAAGCACTCTGGTTCATATCCGCTGTCAGATCATAGGTCACTGCCGATGCCAGTGCATCATGCACATATTTCTCTTTTTCATAATTGCTGTCAAGGGACGCTGCCCCGGTAATCAGATTCTGTGCCGCCGCATCAAATCTTTGCTTTGCGCTCTCCAGATCATCTGCCGTACTGTTATATTTTAAATCGATCTCCACGCATTGCCCGTTGGTCAGATATTTGCTGGAATAACCCGTCTCCAGCCAGAACATTTCCGGATGATCACCGATCACCGCCTCAAACGCTGTCTTTACATCACTGGCAGACACGGTCTTCTCCGGTGCAAACTTTTCCGTCAGGTTCTGTGCGTTGGCATAAATCTGCCGGTATACGGACTGCTGATTCTCCGACAACATCTGATAATACGGATACTCCTCTGCGGAAAATGACAGCCCCTCTCCCGTTTCTCCGGAACCTAATGTTTCCTTCAGATTCTGTGCTTCCTGATCCGGAATCTGCTGTTCTTCCGGCTGCACGGGAGTAAATCCTGTCCTGCCGCTGACATCCTCCGGAATCTGCATCTGATCCATGGACGGCGCCACGTAGCCGTTCATTTCCCCCGGCATACCATTAGGAAGCGTCACACTGATATTTCCATTCCCGGAAGTCTGTCCTTCCCCGGTCTCTTCGGTCCCAGGGGGCATATCCACTGTATTGCCATACAGTTTCTGCGCCAGAGAACTGGTCATATCGGGGTTCAATGCAAATACCAGGATTCCGCCACACAACAGCAGACACAACACTGCAATTCCTATCATGATCTTATTGACTACTTTCATCTTATGCTCCTATCAGACCGGGCTCCTGGCCTGTGCTCCTGCCCGGATTTGTTATAAAGCCAGCTTCTGCCGCTATTGCTTCTCTTCTCCTGCGGCAAGTAATCCATCCGGAGAATAGCGGTTCGTTGCATTCCACAGGATCCATTCTTCATATCCTGCATCGTAGACTGCCTGGATCTGTTCTCTGATCTGTGTTCCGTTGTAGGAAATATGTCCCGGAACCCAGGTTGCGGTAAATGCCTGCAGCCATGGCCGTAGTACAGCCCTCTCCGCTTCCGGAATCTCCTGCAATTCTTCTGCAGACCCCTGCATGGCGGCCGATACCGTTTCGTAAGGATGGGCATCCGGCACCTTCAGACCAAACACACCGTTAGCATAATGAGAGGGATATACCATAGGGCTGATGGCATCCACTGTCTGTCCCAGTGCCGTGTAATCCTGCCCTACGGTCTGCACATCCGTCTCGCTGCCGATAATAGTGCCGAAGACATCTGCCGTGACCACACAGCCCTTTTCGTGAAGTCTGTCTCCCGCATAGGAGAGAAAATCCTGTATAGCCTGCCGCTTCGGATAGGCTTCCATATCCACACCGTAATCTGCCGCATCGGCATCCGAACCTACCGGGAATCGCACATAATCATACTGGATCTCATCAAAACCCAGATCTGCCGCCATCTCCGCAAGCTCTGTCAGATATTCCCAGACCTCCTGCCTGTAGGGATTTACCCAGGCCTTAAAGCATACGATCCGCGCAATGGTATATATATTATGATCTTTCAATTCCTGCATCATTGTCTGAATGTCCCGGATGTAACGTATTCCGGCCTGCATTTCGGATATCCGGTCCAGCACGGGAATGTCCTGTGGAATCTCCTCATTAGTCAGCCGGAACGTCAAATTTCCCTCGTCGTTTTTCACGTCGATGACCATGGCATTCAGTTCCGTCTCATCCACCAGGCGGATCAGATCTTCCATTCCGCCACTGCCAGCCTTCGGGCCGGTGACGTAGATTCCCTTTACCTTCGTCCGTCCCGCCATGCGGTCCGCCGTAGTCTGCTCTGCATCTCCGGCGGCGGCATCCCCATCCGTGACATCCGGTGCATTCTCCCCGGTGGCAGCCTCTTCTGTGAAATCCACCGTGGCCATTACTTCTATTCCTGTCTCTTCCGTCCCTGTCAGAGATAATTCATTGTCTGTTCCACAGCCGGTCATGCCTAGTATAAGTACAATCCCTGCTGCCAGAAGTCTCTTCCCCGGACCAGTATTTCGTATCATCGGTACTCTCCCTGCATACCGCCGGTCGCTCCTGTTTTCTTTATCCAGCGGTACAAAAGCTTCATAATTTCATGGTTCTGAATAGTTCCGTCGGAGTCAAAAGGTCTTTCACCCACTTATGAGCAAGCTCGTGTGAGCTTAGACATTTTAACCCTGGTATCATTATATTTTTAATTGTTGAAAAATGCAAGAAATGCTATACTATATCTATCGGCTCTGCCTCCGCTTGAGAAAAGAGCCGTCCTGATTTTCCCTGGAATAAGGTTTTTCACCACAAGAAATGAGGTCTTCCATGTATCATAATTTTATCTTTGATCTCTACGGCACCTTAGTAGACATCCACACTAATGAAAATAAAACTTCCCTCTGGAAAAGGCTTGCGCTGTTCTATTCCTTCCAGGGTGCTTCCTATACGGGGAGGGAAATGAGGAACAGATATCGCCAGCTGGAAACGGCTGCCCGCAAGGTTCCCTCATCTTACACCTGTCCGGAGATCTGCGCCGCAGATATTTTTCGAACTCTTTATGTCGAAAAAGGGATCCAACCCACAGAGGCTCTTCTGACCGCTACCGGTCAGTTCTTCCGGATCGAATCCCTCAATATTTTACAATGCTATCCCGCCACGATCGGCACACTGCAGCAGCTCCATGCAAAAGGCTGTGGGATCTACCTCCTGTCCAATGCCCAGCGGATCTTCACCGAATACGAGCTGCGCTCGCTGGGACTCTGGGATCTGTTCGACGGTATCCTTATCTCCTCTGACGAGGGCTGCTGCAAGCCGGATCCCGCTTTTTTTCAGATCCTGTTTGCCCGCTACGGTTCGAATCCCGCCGACTGTCTGATGATCGGCAACGAGCGTACCAGAGACCTGGCAGGTGCTATAGCTGCGGGGATCGACTGCTGTTACCTGCACACCGCCACCTCTTCCGGTTCCGCAGATGAGCCACCAAAAAAAGCCCGCTTTACAGTTATGGATGGTGACTCTTATGCGCTGCAAAAAATTCTTCTAAGTTTAGCGAGATAAGATAAAGCACCCGGAAGTCAGCTTTCCCGGGTGTTTTTTCATCCATACAAAGGCTGCCACACAGATCACCACAGAGATCATGGAGCCTGTCAGGAACTGCATCAGGGATGCTCCTCAGATTTTTTCCGTGGAATGCTCTTCCTCTGGATAAGTCAGTCCCCAGTCTTTTCGGATCCGGGTCATCATTTTCATAACATCCTCGGTAAGCTCAAGCTTCATTAATTCCGGATGTCCGGCGATGGCCTGTTCCATATCCTCCACCTCGTATCCCAGTGCGTCTGCCGTAGCTCCCGCCACAATTTCCTCGGTGTGTCCGTCTTCCGTGTACGTGATCACTGCTTTCTGCCCTCTGGGATACTCATACATTTCCACGTAAGCCTTGTCAAAAGAGATCATGCCCCGTTTGGGCTGCTTGGCATGCAGGGACAATGTGACCGTTGCCATCTCCTGCTCCCGGTTCATCAGAAGTATTCCCGCCTGCTCGTCCACACCGGTAGGTGCAAGCTTCACCTGCGAAGTAATCTGATCCGGGCAGGAATTTAAGAACATTCTGACAAAGGAAAGGGCATACACACCGATGTCCAGCAGTGCTCCTCCGGCCAGATTCCGGTTGAAGAACCGGTTCTTCATATCGTATTCCTTATAACTTCCGAAATTCATCTGTATCACACGCAATTCTCCGAATTTTCCGGCATCCATGCGTTTTTTCAACTCCTTATAAATCGGCATATGATAGATAGTCATAGCTTCCGCCAGCACCACACCATGCTCCTTCGCCAGCTGCACTGCCTCTTCCAGTTCTTCGGAATTCAGCGTAATGGATTTTTCGCACAGCACATGCTTGCCGGCTGCCAGCGCTTTCCGCAGAAAGTGAATGTGAGTGTTATGAGGTGTGGAAATATAAATGATATCCACCGCAGGATCCGCACATACATCCTGAAAGCTCGTAAACACCTTCTGCACACCGTATTTTTCCGCAAAGGCCACTGCCTTCTCCGGTGTCCGGTTCACGACACCATACAGTTTCTGTCCTCTTTTTTCCATAGCCTGCGCCAGCTCATTTGCAATGACACCGCAGCCGGCACTTACCCAGTTTGCCATCCTATTTTCTGCATTCCTTTCCACGCGTCTTATTCTCATACATCTTTGCATCCGCTTCATTGATGATCTTACGGACATCCACACCACAGCCTTCTGCCCAGCCCACAGCACTGGAGAACGGCATCTCGCCCTGACTGTTTTTCTCCTGCAATGCAGCACTGACAGACTCTACCATTGACTCGATCTCTGTTTCTACCGGATTCTCTATCAGCATGACGAACTCATCTCCACCCACACGATAAACCTTCCTCCTGTCAGTGGATAATTCATATAATACGGAAGACAACGTCTGGATCAGCACATCCCCTGCAGCATGTCCATATTGGTCGTTAACATATTTCAGATTATTCACATCCCAGAAAATGGCAGCCAGTCTGTCAACCCCCAGATAATAGTCAGCAATCATTTCCTCATATTTGTTCTTATTATACACATGGGTTCCCAGATCAGTCTCCTTACGATACGTCAGGTCGGCGATCCTCTGTGCATCCTCGTGGCTGGTAATGCTGATATACCGCAAAACAAAGGTAAATGCCAGAAGGATCACTGCCCGTGGCAAAGCTCCGTAGAACAAAATAGTAAATACAGGATCAGGTTCCAGACTAAACTGCAGTGTTCCTGCCCCCCACTGCTCCATATACCAGTCTCTGGTATGATTACTGCCAAGCAGAAGATTCAGATCACAGATTCCGTGATAGAATCCCGTCACCATACTGACAGCCATTGTCACGTCATTGACAACATAGGTGATCCACAGTGTCATCCGCTCCCTGTACTGTACCGCCAAAAGCAACGGCAACACATAGATAAGCACCGCATGGAATGACAAAAATGCCGCAATGACTGCCGATATCATACAGATCAGTGTCAAAAACACATACTTTACCCAATGCTTTGACAGATCCACCTTTTTATAAATGTATAAAACAGGAATTCCCATCACCGCCGACACCCCTGCTGCCATGGTAAAAATTCTGGCATCCACAATAAAGATTCTCACTAATGTCAACAGCCAGAGGAGCAGAATAGTCACAAAAATCCAGAAAAAACCTTTTAGTGTGTGTATATTTGAGTTGATCTCCTGCTGGTATAATTCTTTTTTATACTTTTCCTGATAATTTTCCATCATAACATCCCTATGTTCTTCTATCATTTGTTCTCTTCATTCAGTGCTCAGCGCATAACAGATACAGTATAACATATTATGATTTTTTTTGCATTAAATGAGCTTACTTAGCATAATTAAAATCCTATTTTTCCACATTCTGTTTCATGCTGTCGGTGCCCCGGCAATCGACCTCTTTACTGGGAAATAATCAAGCTGCGGTTATTTTCCCGGTACTCTTTTGGGGAAATGCCATAGATTTTCCGGAAATTCCGCAGGAAAGAGGAGTAATCCGCAAAGCCGGTCTGCTGCCAGCTCTCAGTAATGTTCTTCCCCTCCGCCATGATCTGACAGGCAGCAATGATCCGCTTGTTCACAATAAAGTTATGCACCGTCATGCCGGTGATCTCCTTGAATTTCCGCAGAAAATGATACTTACTCATGTGCACGGCCTCCGCCACTTCCTCCACTGTGATCTCCTGGCTGAGACGGGTCTCGATGTAGCCGGTCACCTGCTCCACCAGAGGATGATCCACGATCTCCTGTGTGGAAGACAAATATTCCTCCCGTTTACACAACACATTCAGATACCCAAAAAACAGGCTCAAATTGCCTCTGTCCATGACCTTACGGATTCCGCAGTTCTGGACATCATCCCCCTCTAAGATCTCCGACATAGCAAGCTTTAGCAGAAATCCACGCAAAATTTCCTCATAATAAATGGGGAAATGATACAGTTTCGGCCCCGCTCCCCAGAAGCATTCTGCAAGAAACGGCTCTCCCGCCGCCAGCTCCCGCAGCATCTGATCACTGATCCACAAAATGATCCGGCGGGACGAATCCATTTTCTTCTCCGTGGGATGATATTTGTGCATGACATTTTTATCGATCAGCAGGAAATCTCCCTTCCGCATCCGCACCGCCCGGTCCTCGATCAGGGAAGAAAATTCCCCCTCTATAATATAGATCAGCTCATAAAAATCATGATAATGGAACGACACCGCTCCGACAGGCTCCCCTACCTTCTCATAGACCTCATAGTCACCGCTCAACATATATTGCCGTTCGTCCGCCGCATCCCTGCAGCGCAGGCTGCTTTTTCTGTTCACGACCATCCATTTTCTCTCCTGTATCATTCTGTTCAGTTTTTATTTTCCATGGTTTATATCCCCTGTCTTACTATATAGCAATTTTTGCACTATTTCAAGCAATTCATGCAGTTTTAATGCATTTGCCATTCTGCTATGCTTAAGACAGCAAAAAACGAAACCAAAGCATTCCCTACAAGGAGGATTTCTATTATGCAAATGACATTACGCTGGTATGGCAGCAAGTACGACACGGTTACCTTAAAACAGATCCGTCAGATTCCCGGTGTCACCGGAGTCATCTCCACTCTCTACGGCACCGCTCCCGGAGAAGTCTGGGAAATGGATGACATCCTGGCCCTAAAGACTGAGATTGAAGCTGCCGGCTTACAACTGGCCGGTATCGAGAGTGTCAACATTCACGATGCCATCAAGATCGGTTCTCCCGACCGTGAACAATATATAGAGAATTATATCACTACCCTGGAGCGGCTCGGCCAGGCAGGCATCCATATGGTATGCTACAATTTCATGCCGGTCTTTGACTGGACACGCACCGAACTTGCCAGAATGCGTCCCGACGGTTCTACAGTCCTTGCTTACAATCAGGCTGCTGTAGACGCTATTGATCCGGCCAAAATGTTCGAATCCATTGCCGGCGATATGAACGGCACTGTAATGCCCGGCTGGGAGCCTGAGCGTATGGCTCATGTCAAAGAACTGTTCGAAATGTACAAAGATGTGGATGATGAAAAGCTTTTTGCCAACCTGAAATATTTTCTGGAGCGTATCATGCCCACCTGTGATAAATATAACATTAACATGGCGATCCACCCTGACGATCCTGCGTGGAGTGTCTTCGGAATGCCCCGTATCATCATCAACAAGCAGAATATCCTGCGTATGATGAAGATGGTGGATAACCCTCACAATGGCGTTACCTTCTGTTCCGGTTCCTACGGCACCAACCTGGAAAATGATCTGCCGGATATGATCCGCTCCCTGAAAGGCCGCATTCATTTCGCCCATGTCAGAAACCTGAAGTTCAACTCTCCTACTGATTTTGAGGAGGCTGCACATCTGTCCAGCGATGGAACCTTCGATATGTACGAGATCATGCTGGCTCTTTATGATATTGGTTTTGACGGTCCCATCCGTCCCGATCACGGACGTATGATCTGGGATGAAGTGGCCATGCCCGGATACGGACTGTACGACAGAGCTTTAGGCGCCACCTATTTAAACGGTCTGCGGGAAGCTATCGAGAAGTCCCATAAGCAGAAATAACCATCGCACCTGAAAACTCATAAATCAGTTTGGAGGAAACCATTATGGAACTTACCTTAAAAAGTCTTCATGACGACCGGGACGCATTTCTCGCTGCCGGTTATCATCTGCCGGAATTCGATTACGATACCGTTCATAAAAACACCGTGGAACATCCCCACTGGATCCACTTCGGTGCCGGCAATATCTTCCGTGCCTTTCAGGCCAACGTAGCACAGAATCTGTTAAACAGCGGCGTTCTGGATACCGGTCTCATCGCAGCGGAAGGCTATGACTACGAGATCATTGAAAAAAGCTACCGTCCCCACGACAATTTAAGCATTCTCGCCACCTTAAAGGCCGACAACACCGTGGAAAAGACCATCGTAGGCAGCATCATGGAGTCTCTAATCCTGGACAGTAAAAACGAAGCAGAATACGCACGTCTC
>OGEE01001728.1_pt1 | contig 9998 bp, 11 predicted proteins | sample 1570571 | NCBI WGS metagenome assembly OGEE01 (sample SAMEA2582169, study PRJEB24529) | metagenome | biome: Human gut stool | place: China | collected 2011
TGATCATGGGCAGGAAGTAGAAAACGGCATCGCCCATTGCGTACAGAATCTGATAGGTAGAACCAGCAGTATCCAGCAGAATAAATGCAGTCACAGCTGCCAGCAGAGCCTTGAACATACCAGCACCAGTAATAGCTGGCAGCGCAGGAGCAAAGATCTCAGTCAGTGTGCTGATGATTAGGCTGCCGATATTCTGCTTTTTTCGCTTTTCGGTGCATCATCCTCAATCTGTGCGACCGGGGTCTGACCAATCAGAGCACACACTTCATCATAAACAGCCGGAACATCATTGCCAATAATGACCTGAAACTGACCGCCCTGACGAATCGTACCTTTTACGCCGGGAATCGCTTCGACCTTTTTTGCATCTGCTATCTACACCAATCTGGTTAAAGGGGTCTACGATACACACGCTGAATTTTCCTGAATTTGCAAAATACCGGGCCGCATACTGCGCAGTCATGGCGGAATTTCCGATGCCAACAAAAATCACCACCTTTGCACTTTGAAGAACATTTGCCATCTTCTCGACCTGTGCCTGAAACTCTGGAGTATCATTTCGTTTGAAAAAATCCCGAATCTCACTGCCATCATAACTGCGCGGCGAAAGCTGTAAGCTCTCCTGATACTGCTTAAAATAAACCTTGAATTCTGAAAAGCTGTCACATCCCATTTTCTTGCAAAACGTAGCACTGTTGAAGTTGAAACGTACGCCGCATTTGCGAGATCGCGGATTTTAATGTGCGCTACTTCTTCCTGATGGGCCGTAACATAATTGTAGACCGACATCTCCAATTCGTTCAAAGATTGGATTTCACTGCTATTAAGCACGACATAACCTCCTGTTCATAAAATAGGTCGACAGTTTGCTTAATAACATGATATCACACATCAAAAGATTTGGAAACAGCTTATTCATCATCACATAAGTCCTACTATCACTGCTTTACTGCAATAAAATTTGCAAAACCATCTTGACGCGCTCCGCAATCCATGATACCCTTTATCGCAAATCCCACCAATTTTGTAGAAAAGTACAGAGCGGCGAGGATTTATTCCCCATGAAGATTTTTACCGCCCCGCAACACACCCGATTCATTTTGCCGCCGATTCACCCGACAAAATCATCGCTGCGCTGCGTGGGCGGTATTTTTCTTTTTCACAAATAAAATCTTATGTAGTTGTTCAGTCTTTCAAAATTTGTTTTTAGTTGTCGACCGCACAACCGCAAAGTGTTATTCTTGTGCTTGAAAGAAGCAGGTTGTAGTGTCCGCACTGCGTCCGGCTTTCTTCATACTGTACCTTGAATCTTACATAAGCCGTCTGAACGAGATACTGCGCCATGACCTCACGCTTTCTGTGGGCGAGCCGGACAACGCCGCTGCAAAACAGGGGCAGGAACTGCGTTCGGTGTGAACGGTGACCATGAGCAGGGGCTTTGCCTTTTCACACGTTTTGCTCTGCAAAATTTTCAACGTGCATTGCGGTTCGACTTCTGAAATTTTCAGTGTTGCACGGAAAGGGCGAAAGCAAGTATCGACCTGTGGCCACAAATTTTCAATGCTTGAAAATGTTCTGTCACATGGTCTAGCACTTGTCGGAGTAAGACTCCTCCATTTGCTACGCAAACCGTGCTGCCACTCGAAAGCCCCACTGGGGCTTTCGTTGCTGCGCAACCGCGGTCTTGTTGGGGAGTGCCTTCCCCAAACCCTGCTCTAGCTTCGCACCGTTGGTGCGAATGCGGCGTGTCGCATTACATAGCCCTCTCCATCCCGGAGTGGGCATTTATCATTTTCACAGGAGGTCGAATATGGCTGAAATGAAAAGTCCGAACGTACACGCAAAGAAGAACCGCAATGACACGCCGCAAAAACGAAAGACACACATCATCAAAGTCCGAGTGACCGCAGAAGAAAAACTGCGGATCGCATACGCCTGCAAAGAACTCCACCTCACCCAGTCCGAACTCGTCCGCCGCGTCCTGTACGGCGTAAACGTCAAGCACACCGTTGTGGTGGCGCAGGGCGGCGAGGATGCACTGGCGGCGCTTGCTGCCTTGTCTGCCCAGTGCAGCAAGGTAGGAAGCAACCTCAACCAGCTTGCACGGCACTTCAACTCCGGCGGCAAAGACACCGAGCAGCTCCGGGCGCAAATTCTGGAGGAACTGTCCGCACTCACGAACTTTCGGCTGAAAGCCGAAGAAACGGTTGGTGAACTGTATGGCAACCATCAAGCATTTGACCTCGAAAAACTCTAACTATGCCGCCGCCGAAAGCTATCTCACCTTTCAGCACAACGAGTACACCGGTCTGCCCATTCTGGACGAGAAGGGCAGACCCAAGCTGCGGGATTCGTACCTGCTCGACACCCTTGAGTGCGGCGAATCCTCGTTCGCTATGGCCTGCCTGATTGCCAACCGCAAGTACGGCAAGAACGGCGGGCGGGAGGACGTGAAGACCCACCATATATGGCGACATCCGCCAAAGCGGATGCTAATATATTCGTGCGCAGCACGCACCGCTGGCCATACGAAGTATATCATCAGCTTCGACCCGAAGGACGCAGTAGAGAACGGCCTGACCATGGAGCGGGCGCAAGCCTTTGGCTTGCAGTTCTGCAAAGACAACTTCCCCGGTCATCCCGCCATCGTCTGCACCCACCCGGACGGTCACAACAGTGCTGGGAACATCCACGTCCACATCGTCATCGGCAGCTTGCGTGTCCGCACCGTGGAACGGCAGCCCTTCATGGACAAGCCGTGCGACTGGGAAGCGGGCAAGAAGCACCGCTGCACTTCTGCCATGCTCCGGCACCTCCGTGTCGCAGTCATGGAGATGTGCGAGCAAGCCGACCTGAACCAGATCAATCTGCTGGAAGCCCAAGGCGACCATGTTTCGGAGCGCGAGTATTGGGCGCAGCGGCGCGGACAACGCCGCCTCGACCATGCCAACGCCAAACTTGCCGCCGAAGGGCAGCAGCCCACCCAGACCGTCTACCAGACCGAACTGGACAAGCTGCGAAAGCAGATCTACGCTGTGCTGAACAAGACCACCACCTTCGAGGAATTTTCTGCATTGCTCATGCAGGAACACGGCATCGCCGTGAAGGAGAGCCGAGGCCGGTTGAGCTACTGCCCGCCCGGTCGGACAAAGTTCATCACCGCCAAGAAACTGAGCAAGAAGCTGGAAAAGGAGCAGGTGCTGACCGCCCTCTCCCAGAACATCCAGCTTGCCGCCATCATCCAGCCCGCCTGCGAACAGAAGCCGGATAAAATTAGGAAACTGGTTGACATTCAGGCGAACGTTGCCGCAGGTAAGGGCATCGGCTATGAGCGTTGGGCGAAAAAGTTCAACCTCAAACGCTGGTCGCAGACTCTGTGTCTCCTGCAGGAGAAAAAGCTGCTCAGCGAAGATGCCCTGAACCAGCGCATTGCCGAACTGAAAACCCAGCACGACGATGCACTAGCGGTGGTCAAAGACTTGGATGCCCGCATGGTCTCCCTCAAGGAGCTGCGCGGGCATCTTGTGGTCTATCGGCAGTACAAGCCTCTTGCACAGAAGCTCCAGACTGTGCGGAATCCCGCCAAGTTCAAGGAGCAGCACCGTGCAGAGTTTGCCGTGTACGAGGCCGCTTGCGCCTATTTCAAGGCCAACGGGCTCAGGACGCTGCCGGACCTCAAAAAGCTGGATGCCGAATACCAGACCCTTTCCTCGGAGAAAAACGGGTTCTACACCCGCTACAAGAAAGCGCAGATCGAACTGCGTGAACTCCGCACCGCACAACAGAACGTGGAAGCCTTCTTCCGCAAGGAAGAGCGCAGCCACGCCGTACCGCAGCAGGAGGTCAAATGAACAACACTCTGACGGATCGATGTGTGAATAAACCCAACCTCACCCACGCCCCTCACCGGGCTTCGTCCTTTCGCCTGTACCCCACCCATTGGGACGGAGGGTAGCACCTCTGTCTTTTCGGACGTAAAAAACGCCATCTCGACCCGGCAGTCGGCGGAGCTGTACGGCTTCGCCGTAAACCGGAACGGTATGATGTGCTGTCCCTTCCACGGGGATAAACACCCCAGCATGAAGGTGGACAGCCGTTTCCACTGTTTCGCCTGTCAGGCGGATGGCGATGTGATCGATTTTGTCGGCAGACTTTTTCAACTTTCTCCCTACAAGGCTGTGGAAAAGTTGAAGGAGGACTTCGGCATGGCACTTGCCGACGGCAAGGTGCGGCTTGCTCCCCGCAGACCGCCCACCGTCCGGCAGCAGCTGCTGGACTATTACCGCTGTCTGCAGCGTTGGCGGGTCCGATACGCACCGCAGTCACCCACAGAAGAACTTCACCCCTGCTTCCTTGAAGCGATAAAGAACCTTGACATCGTTGAATATTATCTGGACTGTTCGGTGCTCCCGGACCCGCAGACCGAAAACGAGCTACGGAAGTATTGGGAGGGATTGCATGAGCGACTGGAAAAAGAGGAACGAAGATTGGCGTGATGAGGACGAACTGGAAGAAGAGGAAGAATGCGAATGCCCTTGGGTAGACAGCAAGGGCAAAGTGCGTGAAACCGCTTACTGCCAGTACCTTTTAGAGAAACACCCCATGATGTGCCTGAAACAGAAGCTGTTCGACCAGAACGGCGAGGTAGACGAGGACGCACTGCTCTACGAAGTCCACAGCGACCTCCGTGACTTTGTGCTCGACAACCTTGCCAAGAAGGAGAAGCAGGTTCTGGACGCACTCCGTATCGAAACCTATACCCCTGAATGGAAACCCCAGCTTGACCGCATCCATCTCCAGAACGGAACCTACTTTCTGGACGAGCGGGGCTTTGTGCCGGAAAAGGAACTCTGCCTGAACCGGCTCCCCGTGGAATACCAGCCCGATGCCCCCGCACCGACCAAGTGGCTGGAATTTCTGGACGGTCTGCTGATCCCGGAGGACATTCTGACCTTGCAGGAATATCTCGGCTATCTTCTGATCCCGTCTACCAAGGCGCAGAAGATGCTGGTCATGACCGGCAAGGGCGGCGAGGGAAAATCCCGCATCGGCTTGCTGCTGAAGAAGCTGTTCGGGGAAGCCTCTCACTCCGAATCCATCCTCCGCATCGAAACGAACCGCTTTGCCAGTGCAAATCTGGAGTACAAGCTGGTCATGGTCGATGACGACCTGAACATGGTGGCTTTGCCCGAAACACGGAACATCAAGTCCATCGTCACCGCCGAGGATCGCCTGTGCATCGAGCGGAAAAACAAGCAGGCTGTCCAAGGCCTGCTGTACGTTCGTTTCATCTGCTTCGGCAATGGCAACCTTGTGGCCGCTCACGATGACAGCGACGGCTTCTGGCGCAGACAGATCCTCATCACGGTGAAAGACCGTGACCCTGCCCGGGTGGATAATCCCTTCCTCATCGAAGAGTTGTCCGAGGAGCGTCCCGGCATCCTGCTGTGGATGCTGGAGGGGTTACACCGTCTGCTGGCGAACCGCTATCAGTTTACCATCAGCGAGCGCTCCATCCAGAACCTTGAAGCAGCCATGGCGGACAGCGACAACCTGACCCAGTTCATGCAGGCAACGGCGTATGTCCGCTTCAAGCCCGACACCGAGGAACGCTCCACCTATCTCTACCGCGCCTACACCAAGTGGTGCGAGGATAATCTGGAATCGCCAGTTCCGCAAAAGAAGTTCAGCCAGTTCCTGCTGAAAAATGCAGGGAAGTATGGCCTGACCTTTTCCAAGCACATCGAGGGGAAGTACCGCGGCTTCCGGGGCGTATGCGTCCACCCCGCCTTTGCTGCGGCATAAAACACACGAAAAGTGAAAATCTCCCGCCCCACGCGCCCCAAAGCAGTGGTTTTGACTTGTTATCGCTGTTTTCTTAGGGCGCGTGTTCGCCCTTTCGGGCGGATACAGGGCGGCAACACGCCCTTCGGGGCGGGAGAGAAACCCAGATGCGCCCCAAGAGGGCGCGTGCATCCCAGCCATGCGCTCTGTAAAATCAACACAGGAAGGTACTTTTGTGTGGTTTGGGGCGCGTGGGGCGCGTAAATTCAAGTTCTCGCACTTTTTTGGGCTGCTGCTTCGGGTCAGGAGCGGCAGGCCCTTACATATTTACCGGCCCACAGGGTGCAGCTCAACCGGAGCTGCGCCGGGTCTGGAGAAGTGCAAAGGAGACATGCCTATGACGAATGTCCGCAAAAATTCCGCTAAACTGACCCGTGAGGACTTGAAAATCGCGCCCAAATTCCCTACAATGAAACGTCAGGAACTTGCAGTTCCATGCGAATTTTCTGTCAGAAATTTCCTCGTAATTTCTGACGAAACTTCGGACCAAACCCCTGCCGTAGAACCTTCTGACCAGACCAGCAAAACTGTCCGACACGCCCCGCTCGTTTACCGGGTGGAGGAGATCGCCCAACTGTTGGCGATCTCCAACCGTGCTGCGTACAATCTGTGCAACACCACGAAAGATTTCAAGGTGATCCGCCTCGGTACCAGCATCCGGGTAAGCAAGCAGAGCTTCGATGATTGGTTTGCAGCGGTCTGAGGGAGGGAACATCTATGGCATCTATTCTCAGGCGCGGAGATTCCTACTCCGTTCGTTTCAAATACAAAGACCATGCTGGCCGGATCTGTGAAGGCTGGGAGAGTTTCAAAACCAAGAAGGAAGCGCAAGACCGCAAGATCTCGGTAGAGAAAGAACTCTTGGACGGTACGTTCCTCATACCCGATGCAATGACGGTAGCGGAAATGCTGTACAAGTGGCTTCCCATCCAGTCCAGCAAGCACAAGTGGGCACCCAAAACCTACACCCACACGGTAGCCATGATCCAGAATCTTGTCGTGCCCTATCTCGGCAAGAAGCAGATTCAGAAGGTTCAGACGTATGACCTCGAACAGTTTTACGCCACGCTGAGCCGGACACCGCGCGGACTGTATAAGCAGGGTGTCAAGCAAACGCTCACCGACAAACAGAAGCGGCAGTTTCTGACGGGTGCTTCCATCCGGGAAGTCCACGCCATGCTCAAGACTGCTTTTTCCTATGCCGTTGAGTGGGGTCTGCTCCTCAAGTCACCGATTCCGAGAGAAGCCCCGAAATCGACCTCGGAAGAACGTGCCATCTGGGACGAAAAGACCATGCTTGCTGCGTTGCAGACCATGACCGACCCTACGCTCCACCTTGCTGTTCATCTGAGCATGATTCTCTCGATGCGTGTCGGAGAGATCCTTGGCTTGCAGCCGGGAGACATCGACTTCGATGCAGCGGATGGACGTGGGACCATCACGGTCGGCAGGAGCTTACAGCGCACCGAAAAGGCTGCACTGGAAAAGACCGACCCGAATCAGATCTACCACATCTTCCCCGACCAGCGTGAGGGCAGCAGCTCCGCACTGGTGCTGAAGAAGCCGAAAACCAAGAAATCCAGCCGCACCCTTTATCTGACGAGACCCTTGAAAGAGGAACTGCTGGCTTGGCTGGAAAAGCTCCGTCAGGACGAGCTTGCCATGGATGGCAGGTATCGCAACTGTGGCCAGCTCTTCCGCCTTCCCAATGGTATGCCTGTTGCCCCGGAAGCCCTTTCTAAATGGTACCGCGCATGGCGTGCGGAGCACCCGGAGTTTGAGAAGATCGTGTTCCACGGTCTGCGCCACTCCAGTGCCACTTACCAGTTGATCGAATCCGGCGGCAACATTAAAGCCGTGCAGGGCAACACCGGTCACGCCACCACCGGCATCCTGATGGACACCTACGCCCACACGCAGGACAAGCCCCGGTTGGAGCTGGCTGAGAAGCTGGAAGCAGACTTCTATTCACAGGACATCGGTTCCCCCAAATCCGGCTCTGTGCCGGTAAAAGAAAATCTGCCGGACAGCATCCAGATCACCCCGGAAGGGATGCTGAAAGTTGTCCGACAGATGAACCCCGAGCAGCGGCGTGAGTTCACCCGCCTGCTGTTCGCCTGAAAAAAGTATGGAAAATTCGCGTTTGCAAGCGCAGCGAAGCAATGAAAGCCCCAGTGGGGCTTTTAAGCGACGGAGCGGTCTTGCGCAGCAAGATGGAGGGGCTTTGCCCCGACAAGTTCCGCTCACGATGCACAGAATGCAGACAATGCAAGGAAAAACACGGCTTTCCCGCCGGTGTGCAAAAAGTGTGCAAAAGTGTGCAGAGCCCCAGAAAAAGGAAAATCCCACGAGGAATCTTACGATTCTTCGTGGGATTTTGGTGCGCTCGAGGGAACTCGAATCCCTGGCCCTCTGATTAAAAGTCAGATGCTCTACCGGCTGAGCTACGAGCGCATATTCTGCGGCAAAACAATACCGCCGAATAATATTACCACAATTGGCTGCAAAAAGCAAGAGCAGCGCTCAAAAAAGCGAAAAATTCGGCTCTATACAAAAAATCACTCAAAAAACCTTTGCGCCCGGCGCTGCAGCAGCTCCACCAGCAGACCGGTATAGATGCTGACCATCGAGGGCGTCTCGCCCAGATCCATGGCCTTGCGCTGGGGCAGGTCGGCTAAGCGACCCTTGTACAGGCACTTCAGCTGGGGCAGCAGGGTGTAGTCGTTGGGGTGCATCAGGGTGCTATCCTTGGGCAGCGTCATCGCGCCGCTTTGCTCCAGCACCTCGCTGACGAACTGGGAGCAGAAATAATGCCGGCGGCGCTGCCAGCGGATATGCAGCCCGCACAAAATCAGCCCCAGCGTGTTGAAGCTGTACTCCTCGCTGTGGCGCATGAACTCCTCGGCGCGGCACAGTGCGTGGGAATAGGCCTCATCGGACACCTCCAGCGCGTACAGTGCACAGGGGGCGTTGTCCCGCAGACGGAAAACGCCCTTGTTCAGATATTCCTTGCTGGGGCCCGCCGGGAACATGGTGTAGCCGTTTTTGCGGGTGGAGCTGTACAGGCAACTCAGCTCTGCATCAAACGCCATGGAGGCGTGGGTATAGCTGGCACCGGTGGCGGCATAGACCAGTTTGGACAGCAGCGTGCCGGAGCGGGTGAGCAGGATGTAGATGGTTTTCATGGCAGTTCCTTTATATGTGGGCCGCCGCGGCGGGCGGAAAAGTGTTTCTGTTTAAAATAAGTATAGCACAACGAAAGTCCTTTTGCCAGAAAAACGTTTGAACCAACGCAAAAATTGCACAATAAGACAAAGGCAGCGGCAAATCGGGGATAAAAATGCGCAAAGCGTCCTGTTTTTTAATGTATCCATGCTTGTCAAACTTTTATCAAAATGTCGGTTTTTCCCCGTCCCGCCTTATTTTTCACAGTCTGCGTCCCTGCCGGGCTTCGTGAATTTACTTAATGTGGGAAAGTTTGTTTATGAAATTTGTTTCTTTTTTGCAAACAGAACCTTCCATTTATTGCTTTTGGAAAGCTTTTGTGTATAATGATAGACAGGAGAATTTGCACTGCATCGTTCTGTGCTGTCTCCCCCTTATGCGGTGTCCGTACCATAAATGGCGCTGCATCTCCTACACAGAGTTATGTAAGGATCAAACGAAAGTAGAGGTACGCAAATATGGCAAAGTTGGATCTTACCAAGTATGGCATCACCGGCACGACTGAAGTCGTGCACAACCCCTCCTACGAGCAGCTGTTCGCCGAGGAGACCAATCCCGAGCTGGAAGGCTACGAGAAGGGTCAGGTCAGCGAGCTGGGTGCTGTGAACGTGATGACCGGCATCTACACCGGCCGTTCTCCCAAGGACAAGTTCATCGTGATGGACGAGAACTCCAAGGACACCGTGTGGTGGACCAGCGATGAGTACAAGAACGACAACCACCCCGCTTCCCAGGAGGCTTGGAAGGCTGTCAAGGAGATCGCTCAGAAGGAGCTGTCCAACAAGCGCCTGTACGTCGTGGATGCTTTCTGCGGCGCCAACAAGGATACCCGCATGGCAGTGCGTTTCATCGTGGAAGTGGCCTGGCAGGCACACTTCGTTACCAATATGTTCATCCGTCCCACCGCTGAGGAGCTGGAGAACTTCGAG
>OGEE01001732.1_pt1 | contig 9989 bp, 10 predicted proteins | sample 1570571 | NCBI WGS metagenome assembly OGEE01 (sample SAMEA2582169, study PRJEB24529) | metagenome | biome: Human gut stool | place: China | collected 2011
TCCACTTCAAGAAACGTCTTGTCGTGAGCAATTATTAATGAGAAAGTCCCCGGTTTCCAGTGATTCCGGGGACTTTCCATTACTGATTCAATTCACGCAGGTTTTCCTCAAACTGTTTTTGGAGCAGCTTTCTGGAGTAGCACGCAGCTACAAAAGAGGAAAGGGCGAGATTGTATACATTGGTGTATTGTACATAATGCCATTTCAGGTTTTCTTTCCAGTTGGTGAGCGTGATCGTCTTGTCCTCATCGAGATGGTAATCGTAGAGGTTGTTGCGAAGCTCATAAGCGGCTGCATAGGAGAGGATATGCTTCATCAGAACAGCAGCGTCAGCCGGAACCGGGAGATCTTTCATATCGATCGCGCCGCTGCGGTAAATGGCTGCAAAACGTCCGGCAGGGTGTTTTAACTGGAATAAACCATCTAACGTAAAGTTTTCAAGATCCGTATCAAAAGATTGCAGGGTTGCCAGCACCAGAGTATCGGTCATTTCCTGAAAAGCAGGGTTGGCAGAACAGTTCTTTGTTTCAAAATATTCATCCATAAAATCGTAGAGAATAAAATCTTCGCACGTAAAATGCAGATCTTCCATATAGGTGGCCGCAAATTTTGGAAGCAATGCGATCAGTGTACTATAGTGGATAGAACAGATGGCAAGGGCAGCATAAAACTGTACTTCTGTCTGCAATAAAAGTTCCAGATCCACATCCACATTTGAAAAATCCATGGAAGAAATCTCAGGGCATGCCTCTTTGAAAATGCGGTTTAAGATCGCAAGACCAAAACCGGATTTGTCGTCAATGATGGCGATGGCGTAGCATAAAAGAACCGGATCAAAAGAATTCTCGGAAAAAGAAGGAGAAAAATAAAAATCCTGATCCAGAAAACGGTAAATATCAGAGAGATTGTCCATAGAGAGCGGACACTCTAACGTATCCCTTAATTCTGTTATAACAGCCGGATTTTCCTTTGCCGCAAAAGTGAGAAAACGATACACAACATAAGTCTGAAAACGATCCATGTTTTCTTCCGGACCATTTTCTAAATATTCTATCAGAAATTCAGTTGGGAAAAACTGATCAAAAAATTCATCCATAATCATAACCTACCTTTCGTTGTTTCCGTTCACATGCCCATGAGGTACGAGCAGTGAAGTATGTTTTAGTGATGAAAACACAATATAATATTTTTATAAATAAAGCAATAGGGCTTTTATTTTTGGAGAAAAAGACTTATTATGGATAATGAACTGATTTTTAGGAGAAAAAGGAGAGAGATTATGTTGAGAGCAGCAGATTACCGTGAGCGTGCAAGAGCATCTTTGAGTGGAAACTGGGGAATGGCAGTTCTTGTTTGTTTTGTAGGAGCATTGCTTGGAGGAATCCAGTCCGTTATACCTGTTACCGCAAATTATCAATATGGGGAGGGAATGAGCGTACAGATTTTTGGGATAAATATGAGCCTGAATCAGCTTCCGGCAGAAATGCTCGGAATCCTGGCTGTCATGATGAGCATTTTAAGCATTTATGCACTGGCACAGTTTGTGATCGGTGGTGTAGTGGAACTTGGTATGTGTGCTTATTTTTCCAAACGTGCATTGGGCGAGAATGCGGACATTAAGGATGAGTTTGCTTATTTCCAGTATTTCGGAAAGGCACTAGGGCTTCGTATTGTAACTTCTATTTTTATTTTCTTATGGACGATGTTATTTATCATACCGGGACTCATCGCTACCTATCGTTATGCAATGGCACCATACATCATGGCAGAACATCCGGAAATGGGGATCATGGAGGCGATTGAGGCATCCAAACAGATGATGGATGGCAATAAATGGTCGCTGTTTTGTCTAGATTTCAGTTTTATCGGCTGGATGATTTTAAGTGCATGTACATTTGGAATCGGAGATCTATTCTTAAATCCATATACCCATATGGCAACGGCTCATTTTTATCTGAATTTAAGCAGAGGTTCTTCCGGAAACTTCAATTCGGATGGAATGATGTAAAAGGGAAAAATCTGTCACTGAATTCTTATAAAAATGTGAAAAATCTGCGAATGGATTTCAATTGAAAAAGAGATGTGCTAAAATGTACCGTGTTGTGGTCACGGAAAAACATTTTGGCACATTTTTTTTGCAGAATTTCGTGGCAGGAGATGAATCAGGAAAGTTGGAAGTAATAAAATGAAACAGATGAAATATAAAAAACAGATACAGCTCATTGCAGCAATCGTTACACTGATCGTATTCCCGGTGATCACGTTTTATCTCATGGAAGCCTACACACACAATCCATTCGAAGAGGTAAGACCGTGGGCGCAGTTTTTCAATATTTTGCTCTTTGAGCTTTTGGCGTGGATCTTTGTCAGTGTGACCGGAAAGATACAAAGCGGGCTTCGGATCGAGCTGGTAACCGCGATGATTTATGGAATCGCAAATGCTTATGTGGTCCGTTTCCGGACCAATCCGATCGTGCCGTGGGATATTTTTTCCTGGAAGACGGCGGCAAGTGGGGCATCTAATTATGATTTTAAACCGGATATTCGAATGATCGTGGTGACGCTTGCGTTTCTTGGAATGATCGTTTTACTGCAGTTTGTAAAAACCGGAATGCCGAAGTTTCAATTATGGAAGCGGCTGATTCCGGCGGGAGCATGCTGCATCGTGTTGGTTTTGTTTGTCAATCTGCTACAGGATGAAGATTTTCAGACCGGACACAGATTGTATCCATTTTTATTTACACCGGCATTTATGGCGGAAGTAAATGGAATGGCTGTCACATTTGCGATGAATCTTGCCTATGTGACGGTGGAAAAACCGTCAGGTTATCATGCGGTAAAAGAGCAGGCGCTGCTGGAAAGTTATGCAGGGCAGGAAGATGACACAGACAGCAGTGAAAAGAAAGAGGAACTGCCCAATATCATTGTTGTGATGAATGAGTCTTTTTCGGATCTGAATGTGCTGGGAGATTTTACAACAAATGAAGATTATATGCCGTATCTGCACAGTTTACAGAACGGGGCGGAAAATACGGTGACAGGTTATCTGAATGTGTCTGTGTGCGGAGGAAATACCGCAAATACAGAGTTTGAGTTCCTGACGGGAAACAGTATGGCGTTTCTGCCACAGGGAAGTATTCCGTATCAGCAGTACATCACGAAAGAACTTCCGGCGCTCCCGGCGTATCTGGCATCTTTGGGCTATGAGACGGTGGCAACCCATCCTTATTATGCGGATGGCTGGGACAGGGATAAGGTATATCCATTGCTTGGCTTTTCAGAGAGTATTTTTAAAGATCAGTACTGGGGAGCAGGTTATGTGCGCAAGTACGTCAGTGATAATAGCTGTGTGGATAAGATCATTGAATTATATGAGAAAAAAGAAGAGGGAACACCTTTATTCGTTTTCAATGTGACGATGCAAAATCACGGTGGATACTCGGATACTTATGATAATTTTACCCCGGATATCACAGTGGAGGGTGTGGAAAGTACACCTTTGAGCCAGTATTTATCGCTTGTCAGACTTTCGGATCAGGCACTGGAAAAACTGATTTCCTATTTTGAGGAGGCAGACGAAAAGACAATTGTAGTATTCTTTGGGGATCATCAGCCAAATGACACGGTGGCAGCGCCGATTTTGAATCTGAATGGTATGACGACAAAGACACTGACAGAGGATCAGTTGAAACTGCGGTATGAAGTGCCATATGTGATCTGGGCGAATTATGACATTGATGCAGAGAGCGGAAAAGATACAAGTGCAAATTATCTTGCGGCGGACGTATTACACTATGCAGGAATTTCTGAGAATGCATATGGTTCTTATCTGTTGGAATTACAACGGAATTATCCAGTTATCTCTGCAATGCGTGTGCTCACGAAAGATGGTCTGGATACAAATTCATCCAGCTTAAAACAGGAATTGAAAGATTACCAGAGTCTGCAGTATTATCAGCTATTTGACTGGAAAAAAGAGTGAGTGTGCAGACAGATCGCTCATCAGGAAAGAAATGAAGGAAAGAAAACAGGAGTTTGTAAGAATGAATCAGACACAAATCAATGAGACAAAATCGAAAAAGTGGTGTAAACGGCTGCCACTGCTTGCCGCCTTTCTGATACCACTTCTGATCTCGGTGATCATTTGTATCGATCATGAAGTGTATCCATTTGGGGAGCGTTGTCTGTTACAGGTGGATATGTATCATCAATATTGTCCTTTTTTTACAGAGTTTGTGGATAAATTAAGAAGCGGCGAAAGCCTCATGTACTCGTGGACAATCGGGCTTGGTGCGGATTTTGTGTCACTGTTTGCCTATTATCTGGCAAGCCCTTTGAACTGGTTTATTTTGCTGTGCCCGAAGGGATACGTGATTGAATTCATGTCAATCCTTATGATTCTTCGTATCTCGCTCTGTGGACTGACATTTGCATATTATCTGAAAAAGCACTTTCACACAAATCACCCGGCAATCGTGGTATTTGGAACGGCGTATGCACTGTCTGCGTTTATGGCAGCTTATGCCTGGAATGTGATGTGGACAGATTGTCTGGTGCTTGCGCCGCTCATTATCCTCGGTGTGGAACAGCTTGTAAAAGAGAAAAAGGCTGCATTGTATTATGTGACACTGGCCACAGCCATTTTGTCCAATTATTACATTTCGATTATGATCTGCATTTTTCTTGTGCTCTATTTTCTGATCCTTTTATTGGAGCAGAGGGAAGGAAAAATCGGGGCATGTGTACGGTTTGCATGGTATTCCCTTCTGGCGGGTGGAACAGGTGCAGTGTTGCTGATCCCGGAAGCGATTATTTTAGGGGAGAGCGGCTCGCAGGGGATTTCTTTTCCAAGTGCGGTGGAATGGTATTTTAATCTGATCGCAGAACTGGGAAGGCAATGTATTTTTGTAGAAACGTATACAGGACGTGACCACTGGCCAAACATTTATACTGGCGTGTTTACATTGTTTTTGATCCTGTTATATCTGACGAACCGCGGGATCAGCTGGAAAAAGAAACTGCCGCGCGTATTACTGCTTGCGTTTATGGCATTAAGCTTTGCCAATAATATGCTGGATTTTATCTGGCATGGATTACATTTCCCGGATTCGCTGCCGGGCAGACAGAGCTTTTTATACAGTTTTTTATTGTTAGTATTGTGTTTTGAGACATTTTTGCATCTGAAAGAAAACCGCTGGTATCACGTGCTTGTGGCACTGGTCTTGGATGGGGCATTCCTGTATGCAGCGTACCGCTGGTCTGACAGCGAACTGATCGGAAGCGACAGTTTCTTTACGACGGCAGTGTTTATCGTTGTGTACGCGGTGCTGCTTCTGGTGTGGTATGGAGGAACTGCAAAAGTCAGAGATTATGTTTTTTTGATTACGTCAATTGTAGTGATTACAGAGTTGACGATCAACTTTGATATGACAGGTCTGGATACGGTGAGCAGAACTTCTTATGTGAAAGACTGGAAGGATTATGAAAACGTTTTAGAGCAGGCGAAGAAAAAGGAAAGTGAAAACAGCGCGGTGTATTTTTACCGGACGGAGGAGATGGAGCGGAAAACGAAAAATGATGCGGCGTTGTCCGGCTATTACTCTGCAACACAGTTTTCTTCGCTGATGAACATCAATGTCAGTCATATTTATCAGGATCTTGGAATGGAAGGTGGAAAGAATTTTTATTGTATCAACGGCGCGTCGCCTTTGATCTCTTCCATGCTTTCCTTAAAATATGTGATCGCGGACAATGCAATGGAGGAAAGCCCGCTGCGTACCCTTGTGGCGTCATCCGGGAACACGTATTTATATGAAAATAAATATTCCCTTCCACTGGGATTTATGGTAGACGATGAGGTGGCAGAACGCTGGGACTATAAAAATGGCGGCGGTGTCTCCAACCAGAATGAACTTGCGGAACTGTTGGGGGCACAGGAAGAGATGCTCTCAGTAGTTCCAGCGGAATCGGAAGTCGGCGTGTCTACGATTCAGGTGACGGAGGACGGATATTATTTTGCAGCATACAGTTCTGTGACATCCGACACCCTTGAGGAAGAGGTCAGTGATGGAAGAACGAAGTCCTTTACGAAGGCGTCCCACGGATATATTTTAGATCTGGGGTATGCAAAATCCGGAGATGTGATCCGGATTAAAAATTCCAATAACGAGCGTGTGGATATTACTGCCTATCAGTTGAATATGGATGCACTGGATACCGCATATGAGACGTTAAACAGCCAGACAATGGAACTCACCTCGTTTTCAGACCGGAAGATCACAGGTACGATCGATGTGGAAAAAGCGGGGAATCTCGTATTTTCGATTGCCAGAGAAGATGGCTGGACGGTGTATGTAGATGGAAAAGAGACAGAGCCGGAGACATTTGCTGAGGCGTTTATCAGTGTGCCGTTGACGGATGGAAAACATGACATAGAACTTATTTATACAACACCCGGACTGAAGACTGGCGCCATGATCAGTCTTGGCTGTCTGATGCTTTTCCTGCTCTCTGCCTTTTGGAGAGGAAAACAGGAAAAGAATATTGTTGTATCGGAAAGCCTGTGTTAAAATAAGTTTATCTTTACAGAATTAATAAAGAAGAAAGTGATTAAGAGACAGGAAAGAGGTAACAGATGTTAGAGACAGGTATCAGAGGAGAAGCAAAAGAGGTAGTATCAGAGAGCAATTCAGCGCAGGCAATGAAAAGCGGTGAACTGAAGGTATATGCAACACCTTCCATGATCGCATTGATGGAGCAGGCTGCCTACAAGAGTGTTGCAGCAGAACTGGAGGAGGGAAAAGGAACAGTCGGAACGTTGATGAACGTATCCCATATCTCAGCAACGCCGCTTGGAATGGAAGTGACTGCCAAGAGTGAACTGGTAGAGATCGACCGCAAGAGACTGGTGTTTAAAGTGGAAGCGTTTGACGAGCGCGGCATGATCGGTGAGGGAACGCATGAACGATTCGTGATCGACAATGAAAAATTTCAGGAAAAAGCCAATAACAAATAAAATTTTTTTCTAAGACACCATAAAAGTACGGTTTATTGGACAGCAAATAAGATACACTCTTTTCAACTTGAGAGAACGTAAAAAGGTTGAAAGGAGTGTTTTTTTATGAAGGGATATGTGATCGAAGCAGGCTATATGGGATATGTGGACGGAGCGTACATGCTTTTTGCAGATGAAGAAGATTATCAGGAATATTTTAGAGAGTGGCATTGAAATAAAACTACCGCAGTGATAAGATAGTCACAGACAGCTATTGAAGATAAATAGAAAGGTAGTGACAGATCATGGCTGGAAAAGAGATACGGATTTATGGGGAAGATGAGAGCGCGATCAAGATCCGCCCTTATGAGCATCACGCAAAGTATTATGAGACAGACCAGATGGGAATTATCCATCATTCCAACTATATCAAATGGATGGAAGAGGCAAGGATGGATCTGATGGAACAGATCGGGCTTAGTTATAAGCAGATGGAAGAGATGGAGATCATCAGTCCGGTATTGTCGGTGTCCTGCGAGTACCACAGTATGGTTCATTTTGATGACACGGTGGTGATCGAGACGAAGATCACAAAGTATAACGGAATCAAGATGGATGTGGAATACCGGATGACTGACAAAGAGACTGGGGAGCTGCGCACAACGGCAAAGAGTTCCCATTGCTTTTTGAACCGTTCCGGCAGACCGATTTCATTAAAGAGGTCTTATCCGGAGATCGACACGAAGTTTTTTGAGTTCGCAGATGAGAATTAAGAGTGATAATCGTTACTGGAACGAGATACGAGTGAACAGTAACTGATAATATGCCATACAGGCATAAATGAGACATAGAGAGAGGAAGAAAAATGATACCAGAGAGATTAACTGCGCTTCGCGAAGAGATGAAACGCAGAAGCATTGATATTTACGTAGTTCCAACCGCTGATTTTCATGAGTCAGAGTATGTGGGGGAGCATTTTAAGGCGAGAAAATTTATTACAGGATTTACCGGTTCCGCAGGAACGGCAGTCATCACGTTAAAGGAAGCAGGACTCTGGACAGACGGACGCTATTTTGTGCAGGCTGAGAAACAGTTAGAAGGAAGCACCGTCACATTATACCGCATGGCAGAGGAAGGTGTGCCTGCCGTAGAAGAATTTGTAAAAGACAAACTGCCACAGGGCGGCTGCATCGGTTTTGACGGAAGAACCGTAAACGGTGCCTGGGGTGAAAAGTTTGTGGCAATCGCAGAGGAAAAGAAAGGTTCTCTTTTTGTAGGGGAAGATCTGATCAATCTGATCTGGACAGACAGACCGGAGTTATCCAAAGCTCCATTATTTATACTGGAAGAAAAATATTCCGGAAAGAGCACTGCAGAGAAGATCAAAGATGTGCGTGCAAAGATGGCAGAGGAAGGTGCAGATGTCCACATTCTTACGAGCCTTTGCGATATTGCATGGCTTTTGAATATCCGTGGCGGTGATATCCAGAGCGTTCCGGTAGTATTGTCCTATCTTGTTCTGACCAGGGATCAGTGTATCTGGTTTTTACAGGAAGAAGTGGTGGATGATACCATCCGCGCTTATCTGAAGGAAAATCATATCGAGACAAGACCATACGATGATATTTACACTTATGTTCCGACCATTCCGGAGAGTACCGTGGTTCTGATGAACAAGAGCAGTGTCAATTATCGTATCTGCAGTGAATTAAATAAGAACATTCAGGTTATAAATAAACCAAACCCTACCGAGCTGATGAAGGCAGTCAAGAATCCGGTTGAGGTGGATAACACCCGCCTTGCACATGTCAAAGACGGTGTGGCAGTGACAAAGTTCATGTACTGGCTGAAAACAAATATCGGCAAAATCCCAATGACAGAGATTTCTGCGTCCGATTATCTGGAGGCAAGAAGAAGAGAGCAGGAGAACTTTATTGATTTAAGCTTTACGACCATCAGTGCCTACGGTGCAAATGCAGCGATGATGCACTATTCTGCAACACCGGAATCCAATACCGAATTAAAACCGGAAGGCTTTTTACTGGTAGACTCCGGCGGACATTATTATGAGGGAACAACCGATATCACGAGAACTTTTGTGTTAGGAACGATCAGTGATGAGATGAAACAGCATTTCACAGCAGTATGCCGTTCCAATATGAAGCTTGCCAATGCAAAGTTTTTATATGGTGCATGTGGTCTGAATCTGGATATTCTCGCACGTGGTCCACTGTGGGATATGGGGATTGACTACAAATGTGGTACGGGACACGGCGTCGGTTATATCTTAAACGTACATGAAGGACCAAACGGCTTCCGCTGGAAGATCGTGCCGGAACGCCATGACAGCGGTGTGCTGGAAGAGGGTATGATCACAACCGATGAACCGGGTGTATATATGGAAGGAAAGTATGGTATCCGCACGGAGAATGAACTGGTCTGCCGCAAAGCAGAGAAGAATGAATATGGTCAGTTTATGGAATTTGAGAACATCACTTACGCACCGATCGATCTGGATGGAATCGATCCGGAGCAGATGAGCCCACGTGAGAAGCAGATGTTAAATGATTATCATAAGAAGGTATATGAAGTGCTCTCTCCTTACATGACAGAGGAAGAGAACGAATGGCTGAAGAAGTATACCCGCGCAATTTAATTTGTCACAGGATGGGACTGCCGCATGCGGCAGCCCCTTTACTGCTTTTTTATGAGCAGTGAAAAAATAAGAAGGAGACACAAAGTTTATGAGTGAAAAGCTGGTACTGATCGATGGACACAGCATTTTAAACCGGGCTTTTTTCGGAATCCCGGATCTTACCAATTCCGAGGGACTTCATACCAATGCGGTCTATGGATTTTTAAATATTTTATTCAAGATTTTAGAGGAGGAACAGCCAAATTATCTGACGGTTGCCTTTGATGTATCACAGCCAACTTTTCGTCATAAGATGTATGCAGAATACAAGGGAACCAGAAAGCCGATGGCGGAGGAACT
>OGEE01001747.1_pt1 | contig 9934 bp, 10 predicted proteins | sample 1570571 | NCBI WGS metagenome assembly OGEE01 (sample SAMEA2582169, study PRJEB24529) | metagenome | biome: Human gut stool | place: China | collected 2011
TATGCCATTCATTCTGTTGTAAATCATTTAGTAACGATAACATATTAATCATAGGTGCCATTTTTACATACCCTCCGATTGTCTAAAATAATATCATTACTATACCATAAGATTAAGCATTTTTCTATATATTTGTATTTCATTTATTTTATTTATTTTATAGCATAATAATAGGGAACCCTTTTACGGATTCCCTATCTCTTTCTATTCTATTTCCTTTTCCACTCTTTTATTCCCACCAGGTCTTTGCTACATCTCCACAGATATAACAAACAGTTTCCCACTTTTCCTGTGTAAGATCCTCTGAAATTTCATACATCATGATAGTCATGTCCAAATGCAGGAATGACTTCTCCACCAGTAGTACCAAGACCACCACAATCACAACCACATACTGCGGTACGTCCATCTGTTGTACAGGTCGCACTGATACCTTCGGTAATAATGCAACCATGATGTCCTTCATTTACCTTTTCCGGAGCCTCTCCCAGATTTGCTCCACAATCGTTACATACTCTGGTAGCAGTACGCCATACTTCTACACATCCGCCACTAATAGGTACCTCATAAGTATCATGGGAACTCTCTACATGGGTATTTGTATGCTGGCAGGCTACCGGTGCTGCAGTAGGTGCAGGAGTTGCCTTGGGTGCTTCCGTAGCCTTAGGAGCAGGGGTAGCTGTTGCCTTTGGAGCAGTCGTACTCTTCGGCTTTTCTGTTGCAGCAGGCTTTGTCGTAGCTGTTACCGATGCAGTCTGTGTACCAGGCTTTGTAGTGCTCTTAGGTTTTGCAGTCGTCTCCGGTGCGGCAGTAGACTTAGGAGCATCGGTTGCCTTGGGGTCAGGACTGGTAGTAGCCTTTGCATCTGTCTTTACCTCAGCCGTGGTCTCTGCAGTAGCAGTCTCTTCTTTATTTACGGTACCGAGTACTACCTTTTCATCATTCGCAGTAGGCAGTTCCCCAGTTGCTTCGGTTGCTACGGTAGTTTCTGTTGGAGTATCGGTATTTTTCTTTCCACCACAAGCAGTCATGGAAATCATGGTCGTAATTAACAGTGCAGTGATAATGTGCTTTTTCATCTTTGTTGTAACCCTCTTTCATTTTATGATATATGTTGATAGTTCTTTTTAGACATTGCCTATATTATATCTTATCTGCAATTTCTTATTGTCATGTATAGTTTACACTGTCTTATAGTATATTCGCTTTTACGAAGATATTCAACAGATAAAATATATTTTACACTTACCTTACCATAGATAATCTTGGAAGGAGGTGCTGTTATATGATAGATTATAGTCCATTTTGGGTTACTGTCGAAAGAACTGGAAACAACTGGTATACATTAGCAAATAAGCTTCATATATCCAACAGCACCTTACATCGTCTTAAACACAATAAGGATGTATCTACCAAAACATTAAATGATCTATGCCGTCTCTTAAATTGTAATATTTCTGATATTGTGCAATATATTCCCTCTGATAATGACCAACCTTTATAACGCATAATCTATATATTTAAGTGTATTCTATTACTATCCTACTTTATCATACTTTATACTACTTTTCAATATTGTATCCTACTTGATGATATATTGTCATAGGAGGATACTTATGAAAAGTAAAGTCAGTATTACACTAGATGAAGACATCATTATAAAGATAAAAGAACTTTCTGAAAATGATGATAGATCTTTTTCCCAATATATAAACATGGTTTTAAAAGAATATATTTTGAAAATGGAAAAGAAGTAGTATTGCTATATATTCTTTTCCGTTACTATTTATATTTAATTTTATTCCGTACATATTGTTATGTATATCATTTCTAATCTATCCTTAATGTATCATCATTCCTTTTATACATATATGTAAGTGATATTCCTAATGTATTTATTATCCAGATCATCATTATAAATATTATTATATATTATCCTATTTTTCCTTATGTTTATCTATTTTATGTCGATATATATTATATAAATATCATATATTAAACAACATTATATATATAAATATACGATGATTAAAGGAGAATTTTAAATGAAATATAATAGCAACGGATTAGAAATAAAAACAAATTGTGCTGAAGGCTCCGTATATACAATCGGTATTGTTGGAATTGACATCATTAAGATTATAGGATTTCATTTGCCTGTCTTGTTTACAGAGCCTGTCTATGAAGATCCTCACATGAGGCCTAATGCTACCAGACCTTTGAAAGAGCTTAACGTTGATCGTGAATATGTGGCCTGCGAAGAAAAAAAGGTTAAAATTGATAAAACGGATAGTCTAGGATACAAATTTTCTTACGGCAATACTAACGCCTGCGCATATGCGATTTTGGAATTACATTCAAATCGTGGAAATGGTGATAACCTTGTCAGTATGAGTATTGCTGATGTTAATGACCATTTTAATGCAGCTTATCAAGATTTGTTAGACAATTACGAAATTAAATTACCCTTTGCTTACAATACCTTACGTGTAAAATACGCTGAAATCACTAAGACTTTTCCCATAGCAAAAGATTTTGAGGAATATGATCGTATTTTAAATACCATGAGTTGGGCATTGTCCAACACAAGAAAAAATTACAAGGAAAAAGACAGTAATATGTCCGCAAGTAAATGGAACGGCAGAAAAAACACAAAAGAAACGAATGTATTGCTATCGGGCTCTACAACCAAAGTATCGAGTTACAACAAAGTAAAAGATTTAATGCAAAAAATGGGAAAGAAGGGGAAGAACGCCGGTAGGAAGCCTCCATGTTTTGATTCCAAACTCATGCGTATCGAAATTGCAACTACAGAACAAAATTTAAGCAGTATCTCCTCGTTGGGAAATAAAAAAACATATCTTAAAGATTTAACAGATGCTGCAATTAACAATTACTATACTTCTTACTTCCATGTTGTTTTTGATAAAATAGATACTTATATGGCAGAGCAATGGAACTGGGAAATTACGGGAAAAAATGATGATAGTAATGATAATCTTTCATTTCTTGCCTGATATAAAAGATCTTCTTGGTTTTTTGAGCCATACTCATTATTTGAGTAATTCAAAATTTTTAGATAATCTGCATACAGAAATCGACAATATGATTGCAAATAACAATATACTTATCATGCCATTTGTCGGTCAACGTCAACTTTATCAGGAATTACAAAATAAAATTATGAATCCCATCGAAGCACATATGTATTATGTTGACAATCACATTCTTTGGTTGGAAAATCCCGAAAGAAATCCTGTCCCCTCAGAGCTTTTGTTTCTTTCGAATTCGGATGACGATAGAATTTATGCGACAAATACAATGCCACCTGTATATTTTACGGAAAAAATTATACATCAGAGAGCTGGCAAAACTGGTCGAATCACAAGCACAGAAAAAATTATCCATTTCTTGACAAATGAAGAAATCAATTATGCTAAAAGTAATGCGGAGCAACAATTAGATGCATGGATTGATGCATACGAAAATGTCCACGGTGACGATGATGACGGCGAGGACGATAATTTCTATTCATAAAATAAAGACCATTACAAAAGGGAGTACAAACTCCCTTTTGTTGTTCCCTGGCAGAAGAAAAAACATCAAAGTGTAATAAGTATCTATACACCTTTTCGGAGTTTCCTTTTTTCAGCAATCCTTTTCCATGTTTCCGCTATTTCTTCGCAATGTCTCCTTTGTATCATCTCATTAAAATTATCTGCTTCTGACTTTTCCAAGCATTTTTTTAATTTCGTGATCTCTTTCTGTAGCTTCCCGGCATCTGAGGATAGATAATCGTTTAGCTGTCTCTGCTGATTGTTGCTCTGCTCCTGCCAGTCTAACAGCTGATCTTTGTAGTTCTGTAGCAAGCTCATTAACTCTTTCTGCTCTCCGTTCAACTTCTCGTTTTGCTCCTGTAGAGTTGCTATTATCTGATCCTGCTGTTTCAGTAATACCATCATTTCCTTGCTGGATGGTGCGGATTCTGTCCTTGTATTTATCAAGTTTTGCTCTAAGTTCTGCATTCTGTTCCTCCTGCTTATGCTGTAATAATTCCTGACTAAGTGTTTCCACAACTTCTCTTGTTAGATCATATTCCCCCTGTCTCAGATGATTTTCCATAATTCCAGTCATCCCTGTACTACACATAATCAATAGATCGTCCTGCGCCTGTGCCAGCTTTGCTGTGGTTTCCATTAACATATCTGCTGTCTGCTCCTGCGCTGCCTGCGTGGTATTATAGTCATTTCGTAATCGCTGGTAGTAAGATACGATACTTGTAAAAGCACTCTCTATGTTGATTGCCGTTCTGCCATGCGTATATTTTGATACATATTGTTTCGGTGGTTTATATCTGCTGACTGTCCGTAAATCTTCCTGCAATGACTTTTTCAGTTCCTGCATATCCTTTGATTCTGCATATTGTCGTATGCTATGTACGACATTCCCCTCTGCACCGTTGTATGCTCCTGTACGACATTCTTTTTCAATCTGTGCAATAATCTGCTGCACATAAGCTTCTCTGCGCTCCTGGGGCATCCTGCGCAGCTGTGCCACCAGCTTACGGTGTACTTCATATGCAGCTTTACTTATGTGCCGACCCGGTATCTTTTTAATACCCTGTTTGCGGTATGATAACGGTGATACTTGATATTCTTCCGATAAATACTGATTTTCTATATCTGCAAATAGCTGTCTCCAACGTTGCACATTTCCGATATGAGGATCATTAAAGCTATCCACAAATACCGGTGGTTCTTTTTTCCACTGTTTCCGTCCATTTTTGTCTACTTTTTGTAATCCGGTCTCCTTATCAATGACCGGGATTCTGTTTCCCTCTGTATCCAGCTGAAAAGTGCGTGGTTGTACTTTTCTTTTCTGCCAGTTACCGTTTTCGTCTATTCCCCTGCAGGGAGCCATAAAATGCACGTGGTAGTTGCCGTTGCTTTTTTCGTCATGTAGTGCATATTGTACGACCATGCCCTCTGCAGCCAGTGATTCCGCAAATTGTCTTGCCACGGATTCCATTTGCTCCAAGGTAAGATGTCGTTCAAAACAGCATATCCACTCCCGGTATAGATCGGCATTACTTCTTTTAGCCATCCGATCTACTTCTGACCATAATACACTGGGATCCCGAAGCCGATCAGGTGCATTTGTAGGCAAAACAATGTCTGATGATAATACCCCTTTCTTTTTCGTATAATCCGCTGATCGGGTCTTTGTTTCCACCTTTTCCCCTGATATGTATGCCGAAGCATCTATCGGGGACAATGCATCTACTTTGCTTGCTGTAATGTACGCACTTGCTGATTGTGCGCTATTTTCTCCAATGGCTCCATTTTGCCGTTTTCCAGTTTTGCTGATTACTTTGACTTCCATACGATAAAATCCACTCATAATATTTCCTCCCAATAATACAGACAGTTAAATGCCTAAATACATAAAAAACAAAACCGTAATAGCTCAGTTAGAACATCCCCCACCCTTCAGATCAGGTGGTAGATGTTGGGTGCCGTAGTCTCCGTCTACTTATGTAAACCTCTGTGTTTCTGTGTTTTTTCTGTTTCTCCTGTGATATCAACAAGTGCTGATTCCCCATGCTTCTTACCATACTTTTCCTCATATCTCTCTGTAAGCTTATTTTCAATGTGAAAAATCATCGAACTAGCAGTATCACAAATCAAATCCAGTGCATTTTTTAGTTCTTTGATTTCTTTTCCCTGAGACCATCCTGCGATATATCCAAATGAATAGTCAGATGTATCAATCCCCAGCGCAGAGCAGACTGTGTAAGCTACCGATTCTGCCTGTACTTCCATATCGTTACGACTGATTTTAGTTTTCGATTCTTTCACTTTTTCTGAATTATGCAACAAGCTATGTGCGATTTCGTGGATCAGTGTCTTAATTTCCTGCTGTTGTGACAGTCCATTCTTAATCACAATTTCATTTTTGTCAGGAGAGTAATATCCTTTTGCAGATCCCTCTATGTCTCTGTGATACAGGGCACAAGGAGCCATACTTTCGACAATTTCCTGTATTGCATCAAAGCCATCAACTTCTCCAATCAATTCCTGTACTGTTGCCATTTCAGGAAGTGGTTCTCCCCCAGTCTGCGATACATCAAATACCGAAACTGGACGAAATGCTGGTATGGTGATCTGTACCTTTTCCCTAACTATGTTTCCTTGTGCATCCCTGATCGGCTGATGTGTAATGGGATCGGTGACATCCTGCAGGATTACCTTTTTATAAGGGCAGGGAGTTAATATTTTGATTGCCTTTTCCCCCTTTAAAACATGACGTTTAAATAATCTCTGCCATGATTCAAAACCAGCCACCATCGTTGCTCCCGGGCACTGCATTGCAATCAGCAGGATGTTGTTATATGAATAACTATGAAATTTTGACATCACCGATAGGTATTGCTTATACTGTTCACTCTGAAATACTTCCGATACCCCTTTTTCCAGTTGCTCCACAATCTGCTGTGTCTGTGTTTTTTTCTGCGCTGGCTGTTCTTGATCTATTATTTTTGTATCCATAATTTATCCTCCGAATATACAAAAAGGGACAGCCGGTTAAAGCTGCCCCTCTGGTATGTAGTTAATAGTTATCTTTTATTTGTTCTCAAAATCCCATTCCCAGTCTATATCTACCGATTTTTTTAAGTATCTACGATAATACTGTATCAGCTTACGGTAATACTCCATTTTACGTTCTGTACTCATTTCCATGTTATCTTCCATTTCGATATCCTCCGTTACATATGCATACCGTGACTTTTGTGCGGTGCTGATTGTGTCATTGACTGTAATTCCTGCTCTGTACGTGCAATTTCTATTTTTTTAGTCTTTTGATTGTATACAAACACCTTATCGCTCAGTATTTCTGCCGCCGGTACGCTTTGTCTGTTAACCTGATTTACCATATCTCGTAATTCTTCGATTTCGTTAAAATTCCCTTTTTTTTCAATTAAAATCACCTCATGAATTGAAGACGGAAGTATATAACAGTCTATTCCCATTTTTTCGATGGCTGTACCGATCACTTCGGGACAGGCAAGGCAACAGGCTCCTAGTTTTTTATCTTTATTTGTGATTACAAATGTTTTGGGTGTATTTTCTGTAAAAAATTCAGAAAAATCATCTGCAATGTCCTCTCCGTTTTCCTCCATTGCTTGCATTGTTACACTTAACAGAGAATTAATCTCAAATAAATTTTGTTCGGAAGTATTTAGCTTCGCAATTTGTAATATTTCATCACCTGTCATCTGTAGTTTGGGTAACAGATCATTTTTGATAATGATAAATCCCGATTTTTCTGTAATACTGATGTTTAATCTCGGAATTACTGCCAATTCACCCTCCGCGATAAAATAATGTGGTGTATCTGCCAAAAGTTTCTGATTCGACTTTGCATTTACCACCATTAGATAAGTACTGTTTAAGATGTTTTCTTTTGACAAAACACTCATCGTATCTATTTGTCTATTTTTATCTTCAATAATCTTTTTCGACAGCGCGGATACTATCTTTTCCATATCATCAAATTCACGATAATGTTCGTAAAGTGATAGTGTACCGATAGATGGTGACATATTACATCCCGGTATATCCACTTTTATACATTTTTCTATAATGCCGTTATTACGCATCTTATTAACAATGCTGACTTCCATGCCATAATCAGCCAGTTTATTTTCCATTTCCTTTACAAACTCATTTAAAAAATCCTCATATGTGTATTCCATAGCTATATTTCCTCATGGTTTCTCTCGATCCTAATGTGATCGGCTATCTTGCTTAACTTTGTATCTTTAAAATACTGGCATCTTGTAAGCATATATGCTCCAAACGGTGACAGCACGACTATTCTATTTTTGTCCGGTAACGTTAATAGGTCACTTGCCTGTAATATATCTTTTTCTTCAAATTGATAACTGTAGTTCTTATTTTTGCCAGTGTTTACCGATTTCTTTTTCTCCGTATATTTGCCAAACGCCTTAACTGCCATCTCTACATCTTTTGATTCCGGCTGGCATTGCAAAAATACTCTATAACTAAAATTAGTGAGCATATCCTGTGCTACCTTTTCTCCGTAGTGGTCTTCTGCAGCCGACCATGACTGCAAACATCCGATCACTGTGCATCCTCGTGATCGTCCGATTTGCAGAATAGATGGTAAGCCTTGCACCTCGGGAATACGTCCCAGTTCGTCCAATATAAATACGACTTGGCTATGCAACGGATCCTGCGCAACTGCTTTTTCCCTAGCAGGAGAAGATAAATAGGTGATGCAAGTAGCAACCGCCAGTGATAGGATGGGTGCATACACTTCCAAATCTCTATCTTCGATCAGTAAATCAATAGATATGCCCTTTTCTAACAGTTCAGGTGTAATTTTTCGATCGGCTTCTTTTGTGAGGTATCGTAAATTAGAATCAGAAGAAAATAATTGCAAGGCATTTCCGATATTTGATGAAATCGATCCCAGCGTTTCCTCCGCTACACAGTCTCCACCATAAGATGACAGTAACCGTGTAACCACACTGTTTTCCTCTGCTTCTGCTAGGATGTCCGTTATTAACGTATTTAAGTTTTTGGACAATGCGAAATCAACCAGTTGTGGTAAGGTATAGCATTGCTGGTATTCCCAAGCAAACAGAAACAATCCAAGCAGTACCGTCCTTGCAGCTATGGGCCAAAACTCGTCACCACCTGTATGTCGTAATGGGATCAGACTGTAAATTACCCTACGCAATGCTTCAATGACTTCTGATTCTGTGGATTTTGGAGTTAAGTCATATAAGAAATCAAATTCGTATAGGTCACGTCTTCGTGGATTAAATACTGCCACTTTATCATCCGGACTAAACCCCTTTTCAAGGAGTTCTCCCTTTACATCCACTGCCAGGAAGGTAATTTCCTTATTATTATGTTGAGCCAATAATGTCGATAGCAGTACCGAACTTGTCTTACCGGAGCCAGAAGTCCCCAATACCAACGTATGTAATGCTCCCGGTGTGATGCCCGGTTGTATGCTCATGTATCTGCCGTCTGATTTACCGAGGATTATTCCTTTGGGTTCCTTGTACAATAATCTTTTGTCAGGCTTTTTATATAATGCTTTTGCCCTATATGATACCTGATAGTATGGATTTTGGTCTGTTGCATACGGTATCAGAGGAAACTCCGTTAATCCGTTACGCTTAGCTATACTATTTTGTGACCATATCCACAGTGATATTACCAACGATAACAGCAAGACACACATAGACACTGATAGTATCTGATCAATAGGACAGTAACAGTAATACATAATCACCGCTATACCTACCGTAACCGGTGGCGGTAACCATAGTCCGGTATACCGCAGCCAGTTACTTATCCCTTTTAACCTATCAATCATAACCGATAATCCTCAGACACCCAGCTATCCGGATCTGTACGCATAACCAAAGCCAGTCCATCCATAAAATCATCATCCCCAGTCAGATCATACTTATTAATAATGTATCGTAACCATTCTGCGCAATCTTGTTCGGTCACATTTGCTATTTCTGCCTGATTTTGTATCTCCGTTGGCAACAATATCTTAATTTCTTCCAACCAGTCCTTAATACCTTCGTACAGTTTATATTTTTGATCCTGTGCAGGAGTAGTAAGTCCCTTAATCACTCTTTTTAAAAGCTCGGGATCCCGACTGATCTCTGCATGATGATTTAGCACATATGCTAACAGTCTTTCTCTGTCAATGTCCGATACGTTTGCCATATCATATCCTCCTTCGATATCTGTGTGTCTTTGTTGTGCTTTTTTGCATAGGTCTTGTAAATCCATGATAATTACCTCCCATATATAAATATTTCTACTTATATATGTAAAATAATTCTTGATTTTCGTTCAAAAATGGAAAGAAAAATATAAAT